>JAESFX010000049.1_pt1 | contig 212611 bp, 196 predicted proteins | sample 9269501 | NCBI WGS metagenome assembly JAESFX01 (sample SAMN14515570, study PRJNA621655) | algae metagenome | isolation source: Desmonostoc geniculatum HA4340-LM1 and co-occurring heterotrophs from cave... | place: USA: Maniniholo cave, Kauai, Hawaii | collected 2009-07-28 | reverse complement strand
AACGACGCCATGTTTGATCTTGCCGGTTGCGGTGATTTTGAAGCGTTTCTTCACACCGCTCTTGGTCTTGAGCTTGGGCATTTTGGTCTCCTTTGATGAGTCCGTATCAAGCCGACATGGCAGCCCTTATTGGCCAGCCCGCTTATTCGGAAGGCGCGCGCCTAGCGGGATTCGGAACCGAAAGCAACCCCTATGCCTGGTCGGACAGCCCGGGGCCTTGCAGCGCCTGCAAGGGATGGCCGACATGTTTGGCTCTCGCCATCGTCGAGGCAATGCTGATCGGGCGTGGCATCGCCAGATACTGGCGCGGCGACATGCCCATGAACTGCTGGAAATCGCGGTTGAAATGCGCCTGATCGAAATATTGGTCGTCGAGCGCCCTTGTCCATTTGAGATCGGGCTCCATCATCACGCTGCCCAAAGTCCGCAGGAAACGCTGGCGTCGAAGCAGCTTCTTGGGCGGAAAGCCGAAGACGCGGCGGCATAACCGCTCAAGCCGCTGCTGGCCGATGCCGGTCAGGTCGGCAAGGTCGGCCACACTGCTGATATCCGGATTGGCCAGTGCCTCATGGACATTTTCTATGTCGGTTTCCAGCGGGTCGGGAGCGGCGACGGCCTGCTGTAGTATCTCGTCGAATAGAGCCGCCATTTCGTCGGGCGTGGTCAGGCGCTGCATTTCGTCCCAGATTCTCCGGAACAGCGCAAATTCCGGTGCCTCGTCGAGCGAACCGACCTTGTCGGCCCAGCGGTCGGCGGGGCAGCCGACGAGACGATACCAGCCCAGCGGCAACAGACCGATGCCTACAAGGGTGAGTTCGCTGAAATGGATGCGTGAAGCCTTGCCCGTCGGGCCCGTCATATTGGCATCGGGCGTCAGCAGCGGCGGCTTGTCGACGATGTTGCCGCGCGAAGAGCCGGAAAGCGTGAAATGCGCGCTTGCCCATTCTGGGTGCAGCAAATCCTCAAGCTCGCCATCGGCGCTTCTGACATCGAAAAAATAATAAGTGGAGACATAACGCCGCAGTGCGTGCGCGGGCAGGATGAAACTGACGGGGTCGGCGGTGTTCAGTGATCGCATCGCAGGGCCTCCAGCACGTCATCCAACCGTGCCGGATCGCCAACTGCGATAACATGTCCATCCGAACCGCCATGCAGCGGTTCTCCCGACCAATCGCTCATCATGCCACCCGTTCCTATTATGACGGGGACTAGAGCAGCAAAATCGTGCAGCTTCAAGCCAGCTTCAACGACAATATCGATATGGCCGCTAGCGAGCAGCGCGTAATTGTAACAATCGCCGCCGAACAACATGCGTTTGTGCGCGGTTTTGGCGGCGAGGGCCATGAAATGTTCGCCGTCATGGTCGCTGAAATATTGCGGTCCGCTAGTGGCGAGCGTCGCCTGGCTTAGCGAACTGCAGGTGCGGGACATGACGGGCGTGCCGTTGAGCGTGGTCGGATAACCGGTCGCGCCGACCCAGCGCTCCTTGTTGATACACTGGTCGATGACGCCGAGCACGGGCCACCCGTCTTCGAGCAGGGCGATCAGCGTGCCGAAAATGGGCCGCCCGGCCATGAAGCTGACGGTGCCGTCGATCGGGTCGATGATCCAGCTCCTGCCCGAATTGCCCGGCTTCTCGCCGAATTCCTCGCCGATTATCGTATCCCGAGGGGCCTCGGCGTCCAATATCCGGCGGATGGCAGTCTCGGCAGCGCGGTCGGCCTCGGTTACCGGCGAGGCATCGGGCTTGGTTTCATAGTCGAACCTGGCGCGGAAAAAGGGCCTTATCGCGTCGCCTGCGGCATCGGCCAAGCGGTTGGCTAGGGCGATATCGGCAGGTGTCATCAGTCAAACAAGCTGGAGACCGAACTTTCATCGGCAATCCGCTTGATCGCTTCACCAAGCAATGGCGCGATGGGAAGCTGGCGGATTTTGGGGCTGTCATGTGCGGCGTCGGAGGCTTGGATCGAATCAGTGATGACCAGCTTGCGCAGGCTCGAAGCATTTACGCGGTTGACCGCTTCGCCCGACAGCACGCCGTGGGTGATATAGGCGACGACGTCGGAGGCACCCGCCGCTTTCAACGCATCGGCCGCGTTGCACAAGGTTCCGGCGCTGTCGGCAATATCGTCGATCAGGATGCAAAAGCGGTCCTTCACATCGCCGATGATGTTCATGACCTCGGACACGCCTGCCTTTTCGCGGCGCTTGTCGACAATCGCAAGCGGCGCATCTTCGAGACGTTTGGACAGGGCGCGGGCACGGATAACGCCGCCGACATCGGGCGACACAACGGTAATCGGCTTGCCTGCGTGGCGCGACAATATGTCAGCGCTCATCACTGGTGCGCCGTAGAGATTGTCGGTGGGAATATCGAAGAAGCCCTGAATCTGCCCCGCGTGAAGATCGACAGTCAGCACGCGGTCGGCGCCCGCCTCGGTGATGAGATTGGCGACCAGCTTTGCCGAAATCGGCGTGCGCGGGCCGGGTTTGCGGTCCTGCCGTGCATAGCCGAAATAGGGGAGAACCGCCGTGATCCGCTTGGCCGACGCGCGGCGCAGCGCGTCGATCATGATCAGCAATTCCATCAGATTGTCGTTGGCGGGGTGACTGGTCGACTGGATGACGAACATGTCCTCGCCCCGGACATTTTCGTGGATTTCAACGAAAATCTCATTGTCGGCAAAGCGCCGGACACTGGCGTCTGTCAACGGCAGGCCCATATAATCGGCAATGCCTTTGGCGAGAGGAAGGTTCCCGTTGCCCGTCATCAACTTCATGTGCGCGTCCCCGATTCCGTGCGACAGATTCGCCAGCCGCTCTAGCGACGCCGGTGCGCGCTGACAATCAGGTTGCGGCGCTGGCCAGCGAACAATAGACAGGCGGCATGACCGACCAGCTCACAATAGCAATGGCGCAGCTCAACCAGCGCGTCGGCGACCTTGCCGGAAACGCGAAGGCAATGCTCGAATGGCGGGCAAAGGCGCCGGGTGCCGACCTGATCGTCTTTCCCGAGCAACAGTTGATCGGTTACCCCGCCGAGGACCTGGTGCTGAAGCCGGTGTTCGCCGCACGGGCGGCGGCGGAACTGGCAGAACTTGCCAAGGCCACCGGGGACGGCGGCCCTGCAATGCTTGTGGGGTCGATCTTTGTCGACGGTGGCGCGCTCTATAATGGAGTGGCCCTGCTTGATGGCGGCCGCGTGGCGGCAGTCCGCTACAAGCGTGAACTGCCCAATTACGGCACGTTCGATGAAAAGCGGATTTTTGCCGTCGGACCCTTGCCCGAACCGGTCGAGTTTCGCGGCGTCAAGCTGGGCTTGCCCATTTGCGAGGATGGCTGGCTCGCACCGGTACCTAAACATCTTGCCGAACGCGGCGCGGAAATACTGATCTCGGTCAACGGCAGCCCCTATGAAATCGACAAGGACGACCGGCGGCTGGAGGAGGTTTTTGCCGCGCGGGTGCGCGAAACCGGCCTTCCGCTGCTTTTCCTCAACCGCATCGGCGGGCAGGACGAACTGGTGTTCGATGGCTGCTCGTTCGTACTCAACGCCGACGGCAGTTCGGCACATCGCCTGCCCGATTGGGAAGAGCATTTGCGGATTACCCACTGGTCGCGCTCGGGAAGCGGATGGCACTGCGCCGAAGGCCCGAAGGCGTTGTGGGAAGAGCATCCTGCCGACATTTACAGCGCGATGGTCATGGGTTTGCGAGATTATGTCGACACCAACCGCTTTCCCGGCGTGGTGCTTGGCTTGTCGGGCGGTATCGACAGCGCGATTTGCGCGGCGATTGCCGCTGATGCGCTTGGGCCGGAACGCGTTTGGTGCGTAATGCTGCCCAGCCGCTATACCAGCCAGTCTAGCCTCGATGACGCAGCGGAGTGCGCGGCGATGATTGGCTGCAAGCTCGACACAATCCCCATTTCACCGGCGGTCGAGGCCTTTGACGCCATGCTTTCAGGCAGCTTCGCCGACCGAGAGGTCGATATCACCGAGGAGAATGTTCAGTCGCGCATCCGCGGGGTAACGCTGATGGCACTGTCGAACAAGTTCGGCCACATGTTGCTGACTACAGGCAACAAGAGCGAGATGAGCGTCGGTTATGCGACCATCTATGGCGATATGGCGGGCGGTTACAATCCGCTGAAGGATGCCTACAAGATGACGGTGTTCGCTATTTCCGAATGGCGCAACAGCCACAAGCCGCGCATCGGCCTCGGCCCTGACGGACCAGTCATCCCGCCGCAGATCATCTCCAAGCCGCCCAGCGCCGAATTGCGCCCGGACCAGAAGGACAGCGACTCGCTGCCGCCTTATCCTGTTCTGGACAAGATGCTGCACGCGCTGGTGGAGGAGGAATTGTCGGTAGACGAAGTCGTTGCCCGCGGCTTCGACCGCGCCGATGTCACGCGCATCGAGCGGTTGCTCTACATTGCCGAATATAAAAGACGGCAGGCCCCCCCGGGAGTGAAACTCGGCACGCGTAACTTCGGGCGCGACCGGCGTTACCCGATCACCAATGCCTTCCGGAGCGACTGATGGTTTTGTCAACGATAGCGGTTGACTATAAAATGGTATAGTATATCATAACTCAAGAGGAGAGCTCAGGCATATCATGTCAGGCTTCCTTGGAAACGGGAGAGAGGAGACCCGATATGAGTTATGTAAGCGAGAGCAAGCGTCCCAATCCTGCAACCATGAGCGCAGCGATATTGGTGAATGGTTCGATTATCCTTGCGGTGGCATTGTCTCCGGTTGTGGTGGAGTATCTGCCCGATCCAACGATCATCACCGGCAGAAATATCGAAAACACTCCGCCACCGCCGCCCGACAAGCCCGTCGAGCAGCAGCAAGCAAAAGAGGCCGATCCGATCTTCGCACCAGAAAGGGTGATCGATACAAGAGTGTCCCAAGACACAGGCGTTACGACGACCAGCACCGAAACCGGCACCGGTACTATATTGGACAGCATGGGCGGCGGTGACGATATGACTGGCGGTATAAGGGACATCGCGCCACCGACGCCTATCTTCAAAGCGGCCCTGCGCGACCCAAGGTTCGCACGCGACTTCCAACCAGATTATCCCGTCGGCAAATTGCGCTTGGAAATCGAAGGTAGCGCGACGGTGCGCGTGCTGATCGGAGCCGATGGTCGTGTTCGGCAGGTTCAAGTGATCAGGGCCAGCGATCCCGATTTTGCCAAGGCGACCGAGCGGCAGGCGTTGCGTGCATGGCGCTTCAAACCGGCAACACGCGACGGGGTGCCGGTCGAGGACTGGCAGACACTGACGGTACGCTTCGACATCAACTAGGAACGTCGGGCGCGATTACGGCTGGAAATCGCGCCCTTCACGCCCCATAAAAGGGTATGTCCTTCTTCAAAGACGTTTCCCTCCGCAGCGCTGGGTCAGACTTGATCGGCTTTTTGCGTACACCGGGACGCCACAATATCTGGCTGTTTCTTGCCGCCTGCGTGCCGACCGCCATCATCATCTACACATTCTATCTCGACACGCTCGAAAAGGCCAAACCGCCGCCCCCGACGGTGACCTATTTCGAAAGCTGGCCCGCCACGCGGAGCATTGAGGAATCGAAAGCCGCAATTGCCGAGCGCCAGAAGGTCAAGGACAGGATACTCGAACGCGAGCGCGAAGCCTATAAAGCTTTCGGTCGCGCGGTCGGCATGGACGTCGAGCGCATCGAACGCGAAGCGCAGGCCGAGCGCGCGGCAGCAGAAGCGCAGGCAGGGGCAGCGAAATAGCCTCGCCCGAAGACAGGCGCTATATGGCCGCAGCCCTGTCGCTGGCCGAGCGCGGCGTCGGGCGCACGGGGAATAATCCGTCGGTCGGTTGCGTCATCGTCAAAGACGGCGTCGTCGTCGGGCGTGGCTGGACCCAGACGGGCGGGCGCCCGCACGCCGAAGCGATGGCGCTGGAACAGGCTGGCGATGCGGCTGTTGATTCGACCGTCTATGTGACGCTGGAGCCCTGCGCGCATGTGTCGGAGCGCGGACCATCCTGTGCCATTCTGCTTACACAAGCGAGCCCTGCGCGCGTGGTCGCCGCTTTCGCAGACCCCGATTCACGAACATCGGGGAAGGGGTTCGGCATATTGCGAACCGCGGGTATCGACGTCGTGCCAAACGTTTCGGCATCTGAAGCGCGTGCTTCGCTGGCCGGATTTTTCAGCCGCATCGAACGCGGGCGGCCGTTCGTCACGCTCAAGTTTGCAACTTCATTGGATGGCATGATTGCGATGCCCGATGGCAGCAGTCGCTGGATTACCGGCGATGCGGCGCGCGCCCACACCCATCTTGAGCGTGCAATGGCGGATGTCATTCTCGTGGGGGCTGGCACCTACCGAACAGATGCGCCGCGCCTCGACGTGCGCCTGCCCGGGATGGAAGATCGCGGGCCACGTCGCTTCATCCTCGGCAGTGACGATGCGCCCGAAGGATGGGCGACCATCGACAGCCCCGAAGCGATCGCTTCGCTTGATTGTAATAACCTTCTCGTCGAGGGCGGCGCAATGACGGCGTCGGCTTTCCTGCGCGCGGGGCTAGTCGACCGCCTGCTCCTCTATCGCGCCCCGATCATTATCGGGGCAGGTAAGCATAGCCTGGGCGATATCGGCCTTACCCGCCTCGACGATGCGCACGGGCAATGGCGGCTGGCGGACAAACGCCAGCTTGGCAAGGACATGCTCGAAGTCTACGAACGGGCAAACCCGATAGAGGCGCATTAATGTTCACAGGCATCATCACCGATATAGGCACTATCATCTCGGCCGAACAACGCGGCGACCTTCGGCTCGTTATCGGCACCGCCTATGATATGGACAATGTTGCCATCGGCGCTTCAATCGCCTGTTCGGGCGTGTGCCTTACCGTCGTGGAGAAAGCCGATGGCCGGTTTGCGGTCGATGCCTCTGCGGAGACCGTGGCTCGGACGGCAACCGGCATGTGGAGCGCCGGCAACCGCTTGAACCTCGAGCGCGCTCTGAAAGTCGGCGACGAACTGGGCGGTCATATCGTTACCGGCCATGTCGATGGGGTTGGGAACATTGTTGCCAGCGAAACGGTGGGCGATAGCTGGAAGGTCACTGTGTCGGCTCCGGCGGCCTTATCGCCCTATATCGCCGCCAAAGGCTCGATTACCGTCGATGGCGTGTCGCTGACCGTCAACGAAGTGTCCGATCAGGCCGACGGCACGGCGCATTTCTTCCTTAACATCATTCCGCATACCGCCGCGATGACGACGCTCGACAGCCTGCCTGTGGGCCGTGAAGTCAATCTCGAAATTGATGTCCTCGCGCGCTATTTGCGACGGCTCGAGGATTTGCGCGCCGCTTAGAACGGCACCCATTTCGCCTTTTTCGAGAATTTCATATAGCCGACATTTGCTCCAAGGCGGAGGCCGGCGCCAACGCGGATCGGAATCAGCACGACGTCGCCGCGGCGCAGATAGCTGGCGTTAAAACCCCCGACTAGATAGGCCACACCCTCACCCGACGGGAAACGCTTGTAGATATCCTCAGTGTCGTAAAGATTGTAGACCAAGACAAAGGTACTTCCAGCGTTTGCCCCTGCATCGAAGCCGATCGACGGGCCGGTCCAGTAAACCGGCTTTTGCCCCTCGACCTTGTGGTTGAGCGTCCCCGAACCATAGCGAAGCCCGACGACAAATGCACCGCCACCTTCGCGGCCAACGATATAGCCATTGGGGCGACCCTGTTTTTTCAATATGTCTTCGAGCAGCTTGCCAAGGCCTTGTGCGCCCTTGCCGAAGACGCCTTCGGCAGCACCGATCAAATCGTCTTCCTGATAGGTATTCTGGTCGGACACCGGAACGGTTGCGGTTGTAGGGGCGTCTGTCGTGGCGGTAGGCACGCCTTCGGTAGGCACGCCGTCCTGAACGGTAGTATTGTTTTCAGCGGGCGGATCGGTAACGGGAGGTGGCGTACCAAGATCGGAATCGATCACATCATTGGGGTCGACCGTGTTGATCTGCGAAGCTGCAGGCGCAGCCAGCAAAGCGGTGGCGGCAAGGACCGACAGCATGCGTTTCCAGAACATTTCAAACTTCCCCACCCTAGTGATCCAATTCAACCCGATAGTTTATGAATCGCGGCGATGAGCGCACAATGAACGGGCGACCACCCGAGTCCTATTTGCGCCGAGACGAATCCGGGCGGCAAAAATTGAAGGGTAGCGCGCTTTATCAAAACCGTTGCAGGCCCTGAACAGCGCCGCTATAGGCCGCCGATGCCAAGCGCGCAGGAGACGTGGGTGAGTGGCTGAAACCAACGGTTTGCTAAACCGTCGTACTGGTAAATCCGGTACCGAGGGTTCGAATCCCTCCGTCTCCGCCAAGCTATGTCCCAGTCTTCAGGTGAAACCGCGCGAACCTCATGCCCAGAAAACGTAAAGGCAATCCGATAGTTGCGGCGCTGCGGGCAAAGCCGCCGCTTTACTGGGCAAAGTTCGTGCTCTGGTTCTCGATTGTCGGCTATGTCGCCTGGCTGTCTTTTATCCATGCCGTTGCCAACATCACCTGGCAGCAAAATCCCGATATGGCGCTGCGCTTCGTACCAGACCACCCTCTGGCGCTGTCACGCAAGGCCGACGAGTTATTTGCTGAGAAGCAGGACTCGGCAACACTCTCCAAAGTCGAGGCAATGGCGAAGCAATCCTTGCGCGGCGGTGCGCTCAATCCGGTGGCGATTCGCCTTTTGGGCTATGTTGCCGATGTCCGGGGTGATCGGAATAGGGCACGCGAGCTGATGCTGCTTTCACAAAAGGTTTCGAGGCGCGATTTCGGCACGCAGTTGTGGCTGATCGAGGATGCAGTTGCGCGAGGGGACAAAAAGCAGGCGCTTTACCATTATGACATTGCAATGCGGACAACGCCCAGCAGCCATCTTGTATTGTTCCCAACGTTGGCTGGAGCGTTGGCCGACCCGGATGTACGCAAGGGGTTGGTACCCTATGTGCGGAGTGCACCTCAATGGTTGCCGCCTTTCATCAGCGAGGCCATCTTCAGCGTTGAAAATCCGGCAATTCTCGCTGAAGCTTTAGTGGAGTCTGGCGGATTGCCCGATACAGAAATTTACAGAAGCCTTGCCAATACTCTGCTTTTACAGCTGGCTGCCAAGCGAGAGTTTTCTGCATTTCGGCAATACTACTCCAGCTTGCCGAAAAGCAACACGGCATCTTTGCAAACAGTCGCACTTGGCAAGTTAACGGTCAACCTACAATATGCGGCTGCTGGTTGGCAGGTCGCCGACAACGCGGCTATCGGGGGCGGGTTTTCAACACCGGGCAAGAATGGCAAACAAACCCTGACTGCTTTTGCTGGCTCGGGTGAGCGCGGCGAAATGATGCGCAAGATACTCTTCCTGACCCCCGGGAAGTACATGTTTCAAGCGAGCTATACCGCTATCGAGAGTTCGGCGGATGCCGAAATTCGCTGGGACTTACAATGTCCAAATGCGGGAGGGCCCGTGCGCATTTGGTATACTGTCGATCGCTTAAAACGCGGGCGTTTCAACAGTTCACAGGACCTGGATATCCCCGCCGATTGCCCATATCAAATTCTGGTTCTCCAGCTAGCGGGCGGCAGCAGCCAGACGGGCATGGAATTCACGCTGAATTCGCTTTCGCTGACGCGGATTTGAAACCTTCCAAAAGCGGGCTTGGCGGGAGTGCGATCCGTCCAAGCCCGGTTAGGAGAGGGTGCCCCCAAATGTTGGCAACCCTTGGGTCGCAACCAGTCGATAGCGGTCCGTCAGCCGCCACAGCGTGATACGCATCACGCCTGTCAGCGCGGGCGGTGCTCGGTGCCGAGGCCGGCGGTAATGAACAAGGCGGTCGCCTCGCCCTCGATATCGGCAGTGTGCCAGGTACCGGGCGGGTTGATCGCATATTCGTTCGGGCCGATGGTGACGGTCGCAACCGTGCCGTCTGCATGTTCCTGATGCAGTGTCATCCGGCCCGAAAGGCACAGCACCACCTCGTCGCCCGCCGGGTGCATTTCCCAGCTGTCCCAGCTTTCGGTGAAGCGGTACATCGTCACCAGCCGACCTTCGGCACCGTCGGCATCATGGCGCTCGCCATAGGCCTGATACCATTCCAATCCGGTAAAAGGCGGCTGCACAATCGCGGTCGCTCCGAGGCCGAGATGAAGCGGATTTTCCAGCAGACTAGGCATCAGGCATTTGTCTTTTCCGGCCAAAGTTGAGGAAGTTGAGGCTACGTCAAGGGCAGTTGCGCATCAGGCAGCAGCTGGACCCATCACGAATGCATTCAGCTTGTTGCCATCGGGATCGCGGAAATAGCCCGCGTAAAAACCTTCGCCGCGCGGTCCCGGAGGGCCTTCGTCGGTGCCGCCATTGGCAAGCGCGATGTCATATAGCCGCTGCACCTGATCCTTGCTGTCGGCCTGGAAAGCGACCATCACGCCATTGCCAACGCTCGGCGCATTGCCGTCATAAGGCTTGGTAACCGCGATGCCTGCTGGCCCGTCTTCCTTGCCCCAGGCGATGAAGGTTTCGAAATCCATCATCCGTGGCGTGTCCAGTTCGGCTGCTATCGCATCATAAAATTTCGCAGCGCGGGGCAGGTCGGCAGTGCCGAGTGTTACATATCCGATCATATTGCTTCTCCCTTAGACTCGAGAAAAGAACATTAAGAGAACAAGGTCCGGATGTCAATCCACTGCTGCTGCCAATTTGTCCTGCGTCCTCGTCTCGAAATCGCTCGCATCGTGCCGCTCAAGCAACTGGCTTGATGGCTCGCCAAAGGCCCTGTTCACCATGCGGCCACGCTGAACGGCGGGCCGTTTGGCAATCTGGTCAGTCCAGCGAATGACATTGGCATATTCATCCACTGACAGAAACTCGCCCGCTTCATAAATCAGTCCTTTGACCAGCGCACCATACCAAGGCCAGATCGCCATGTCCGCAATGCTATATTCGTCGCCTGCCATAAACTCGCGTTCCGCCAAATTGCGGTCGAGCACATCAAGCTGCCGCTTCACCTCCATCGCATAACGGTCGATGGCATATTCAATCTTGAACGGCGCATAAGCGTAGAAATGCCCGAAACCACCCCCCAGCATCGGCGCGCTGCCCATTTGCCAGAACAGCCAGTTCAGCGCCTCGGTGCGTGCATGATGTTCGGTCGGCAGGAACGCACCGAACTTCTCGGCAAGGTACAGCAGAATCGAACCCGATTCGAACACCCGCGTCGGTTCGGGTGTCGAATGGTCGAACAAGGCAGGTATTTTCGAATTGGGATTGGCCTCGACAAAGCCGCTAGAAAACTGGTCGCCTTCGTTGATCTTGATCAGCCATGCATCATATTCCGCGCCTTCATGGCCGAGCGCGAGCAGCTCTTCGAGCATCACTGTCACTTTCACGCCATTGGGGGTGGCCAGCGAGTAAAGTTGCATCGGATGCTTGCCGACCGGGAGATCCTTGTTTTGCGTCGCTCCTGCGATCGGGCGATTGATATTGGCGAAGCGATGCTCGGCGCTTCTGTCCCACTCCCACACTTTGGGCGGGTTATATTCGGATAATGTCTGGGGCATGGGGGACTCCTTAATGCGTTAGATGACAACATAGTGATCGGATGCGTATTCGCCACTGCAAATGATTTGGTTGCGCGAAAGCATTTGTCGGTTGACGTATACGTAAAGCGCGTGTTTAATCGCACGATTAAATAATGGGAGAGTCTTCATGTCCGCCACCGTTGAAATCCAGAACGACATCGCCCTGATCCGCATGGACGACGGCAAGGCCAATGCGATCAACTTCGAGATGGTGGCGGCGCTGAACGAAGCGCTCGACAAGGCGGAGGCCGGGTCGAAGGCGATTGTGCTGGCCGGGCGAGAGGGGCGGTTTTCGGGCGGGTTCGATCTCAAGGCTTTTGCCAGCATCGGCCCGGAAGGCGTTTACAAATTGCTCGATGCAGGCGCGGAATTGTTGCTGCGGCTCTATGGCGGCCCGCTGCCCGTGGTTGCAGCCTGCACCGGCCATGCGATTGCGATGGGGGTGTTCATCCTCAACGCCTGCGACACCCGTTTGGGCGCGGCGGGCGATTACAAGATTGGCGCGAACGAGGCGGTCACGGGAATGCAGTTGCCGGTCTTCGCGATAGAATTGGCCCGCGACCGGTTGAACCCGGCGCACCTGACACGGGCAATGGTTCAGGGCTTTATCTACGATCCGGCAGGTTCAGTCGAGGCAGGCTATCTCGATATGCTGGCCGACGCGGACAAGGTCGAGGCAAAGGCGCTGGCGGTTGCGGGGCAATTGGCGCAGCTTCCGGGCAAGGCCTATGCGTGGAACAAGAAGGCGGTGCGCAAGGCAACGCTCGACCGGATCAGGGCGAGTTTAGGGGCGCATCATAAGGTTTGAACTGCCACTTATGGCGGTCCGAATTTCAACGCTTGTATCGGATGTGTAAGCCGCCCCCTAGTTGGGGCCGGTCTTCATCTTCGAGCTTTTTTACCAACTCGAGCACATCCAATTGTGGGTGCGTTACCATGTTCATCAGATGCAGATGGCTTCCATGTTGCCAATGACTATATTCTTGGCTGGCGTCCCGCTGATCAAAATAGAATAAATGCCAATCGGAAATGTGCGCCAACGGTAGGAACAAGTGGCCGTTTAATAGCCGACGCTGGCGAAAAGTTTCCATCACCTTGTTCACGGCGGTTTTTGCTTCTGGACCAAGTTTGCCGACACCGTTTCGCGCAATGGCTTCAGTATCTTTTTCGGATAAATAAAGATGCTCAGGGTGATGGTGTTTGAAAAATGAAAAGTGCGCAATGTCGATGGCTTCCGCCATGCAAGCCATAATCAGATTAGCAAGATCTGATCCATGGATTACAGCATCCCTGCAATGATCCTTGAGAGCTCTTTTCTCTCTGATATCGAAAATCGCCGTAAGCGACGATAAGGTCGATTGGTCTTGCTCTTGGGCTTCCCTCATATGGGGGAACAAGCTTCCGTGACCCACGCAAGCGCTTCACCGTCCAACTGCGGGCCAACAACTTCAAACACCTTCGCATGATACGCATCCCACCAGCGCAACTCATCGCGGTTGAGAAGGCTCGTGTCCACCAACGCCTTGTCAATCGGTGCAAAGGTTAAAGTCTCGAAACCGAGATAGCGCCCTTCCGCGCCTGCAATCTCGCGTTCCTCGACCAGAACCAGATTTTCGATGCGGATGCCATACTCGCCGGTCTTGTAGTAACCGGGCTCGTTCGACAGGATCATGCCTGCGTGAAGCGGTTCGTCGGTGCCGGCCTGACCGCCTGAAAATTTGCCGATGCGCTGCGGGCCTTCGTGGACGGCGAGGAAGCTGCCGACGCCGTGGCCCGTGCCGTGGGCGTAATCTACGCCTGCTTGCCATAATGACGCGCGCGCCAGCGTGTCGAGTTGCGCGCCTCTTGTGCCTTCGGGGAAGGTCGCCATCGCTAGCGCAATATGGCCCTTGAGCACGCGGGTGAAACGGTCCTTCATTTCTGCGGTTGGTTCGCCCGGCCCGACCCAGATCGTGCGGGTGACGTCGGTGGTGCCGTCGAGATATTGCCCGCCGCTGTCGCACAGATAGACGCTGTTGGGCTCGATCCGGCGGTTCGATTTCTCGTCAACCTTGTAATGCGGGCTCGCGCCGTTTGGTCCGGCGGCGGAGATGGTGTCGAAGCTCAGGTCCTTCAACATGCCGGTGGCTTCGCGAAATTCGCGCAGTTTCGCGGCGGCGGAGAGTTCGGTCAGCTCGCCTTTATGCGCTTCCTTGCTGAGCCAGTGCAGATAGCGGCTGAGCGCCGCGCCGTCGCGCGCCTGCGCCGCGCGGTGGCCCGATTGTTCGATGGGGTTCTTGACCGCCTTGGGCAATATCGTCGGGTCGCGCGCTTCGACAATGGTCGCGCCGCCATCCTTGAGCGCGCCGAAGATTGCCGCCACCGCGCGGTCGGGGTCGACCGCAATGCGCTTGCCAGCCATCGCCTTGAGTTCGGGCACGAATTCCTGCGGAGTGCGCAAGCGGACGGCGTTGCCGAGATGCGCGCGGACATCGTCGCCGACTTTCTCCGGCGCGACAAACAGGTCGGCGGTGCCATCGGCATGGGCGAGAACAAAGCTGAGCGCCACAGGCGTGTTCGACACATCCTTGCCGCGCACGTTCAAGAGCCATGCCACCGAATCGAGCGCCGAGATCACCGTGCTGTCGAGCTTGTTCTGCGTCAGCCATTCGGCGACGAGGCCCCGTTTTTCGGCGCTGTTCTGGCCGGCATAGCGGTCCTCATGCACCATCAGTTTCGCATCGCTCTTGTCGGGCTGGTCGGCCCAGACGGCGTCGATGGGGTTGCTCTTTACCGCCACCAGCTCGGCACCCTTGGCCGCGAGCGCCTTGGTCGCGCTCTCGACCCAGCCCTTCGTATGCACCCATGCGTCATAACCGATGCGCGCGCCTTCGGGGGCATGTTCTTTCAGCCAGTCAGATATGCTCGTTTGCGGTACGCCGACATATTGCCAGTTTTTGCCATCGACCTGCTCGCGCACCTGCAGCGTGTAGCGCCCGTCGGTGAAGATCGCGGCTTCTTCCGAAAGCACCACCGCGCTCCCCGCCGATCCGCCGAAGCCCGTCAGCCAGCCAAGCCGCTGCGCATAATCGCCGACATATTCGGACATATGCTCGTCGCAAATAGGGACGACGAAACCGTCGAGACGGTCTTTCTTGAGCTGCGCGCGAAGGGCGGCAAGGCGGGCTTCATAGGTGGACATCGGTCACTTCCGTTCATATGGATATGCGGTCCATATAGCCAAGGAAGCCTGTTCATGAAAGCACTGCTCCCGCTCATTTTTGCCACCAGCGCATTATCGTCGCCCGCATTTGCCCAGAAAGAACCCATGACCGAAAAAGCCGCCGCCGAAATCAAGCCACCCGTTGCCGCCAAGCGACCGCACCAGTCGACCTGGCATGGCGTGACGCTGACCGACGATTATCACTGGCTGAAGGATCAGAGCTATCCGACCATCGACGACAAGGAAGTGCTCGATCACCTGAAGGCGGAAAATGCGTATTTCGAGGCGCAGATGGGGCCGCAAGCGAAGCTTACCGAGGCGATTTTCCAAGAGATGAAGGGTCGGGTAAAGGAGGACGATTCGACTGTGCCGCAAAAGGACGGCGATTACATCTACTGGTCGAAGTTCGATGAAGGCGCGCAATATCGCAAGCATTATCGCAAGCCCGTCGCTGGCGGCGCAGACCAGCTGATCCTCGACGAGAACGAACTGGCCAAGGGCAAGGATTATTTCCGGCTAGGCGCGGCAGAAGTCAGCCCCGACGGCAAGCTGCTCGCCTATGCCTATGACGATAACGGCTCCGAACGCTTCGACCTCCATATCCGCAATCTGGAAACCGGCGCAGAATTGAAGGACATCATCCCCGGCACACTGTCGAGCATCGTCTGGAGCAGCGACAGCAAGGGCGTGGTCTATGGCCTCGCCAACGAGAATTGGCGCACCGACAATGCCTATTACCATCGGCTGGGCGACGATCCCGCCAAGGCGAAATTGCTCTACAAGGAGGCCGATATCGGTTTCAGCGTCGGCGTCGGGCTAACCGCGCAGGAAGACTGGATCGTCATCGCCACCGGCGACAATGTGACCAGCGAAGTGCGGCTTGTACCCGCCAGCAACCCGACGGCGACGCCGATCATGGTGAGCCCCCGCAAGGTCGGAAGACAGTACAGCATCGATATCCGCGACGGAAAATTATACGTCCTGACCAACGACGACCATGTCAATTTCCGCGTCGCGACCGCTGACCTGACAGCGCCCGGCGAGTGGAAGACGCTGATCGCGGGGTCGAACCAGCATTATCTGACGGGGCTGTCACTGTTCAAGAATTTCTACGTGACCGAGGGCCGCATCGACGGACTCGATCAGGTCGAAATCCGCGACTATGCCGTTGCGAAGAAGGTCGAGAGTATCAAATTCCCCGAGGCCAGTTACGATGCTGGCCTTGGCGACAATCCCGAATATGACGTGGCAAAGCTCCGGCTCGGCTATCAGTCGATGGTCACGCCGGGAACAGTCTATGATTATCACCTCGCCGACAAAAAGCTCGAAACGCTCAAGGTTCAGGAAATCCCCAGCGGCTACGACCCGAGCCAATATGCCACCGAGCGCGTAATGATCACCGCACGCGATGGCACCAAGGTTCCGGTGTCGATACTCTACAAAAAGGGCTTCAAAAAGGACGGCAGCCAGCCGCTCCACCTCTACGCTTATGGCGCCTACGGTTACGCGATGCCGCCCGGCTTTTCGGCCAACCGCCTGTCGATGGTCGATCGCGGCTTTGCCTATGCCATCGCGCATATCCGTGGCGGCGATGACCTCGGCTATCAATGGTATCTCGACGGCAAGCTGACCAAGCGGACCAATACGTTCAACGATTTTGTCGATAGCGCCAAAGGCCTTATCGAGCTGGGCTTCACTTCGAAAGGCAAAGTTACGGCAAGCGGTGGCAGCGCAGGCGGCGAGCTGATGGGCGCGGTGGTAAACCAGGCCCCCGAACTTTTCGGCGCGGTCGTCAGCCATGTGGCGTTCGTCGATGTGCTCAACACAATGCTCGACAAGGACCTGCCGCTGACCCCGGGCGAATGGCCCGAATGGGGCAACCCGATCACCGACAAGGCCGCGTTCGACTATATCCGCAGCTATTCGCCTTACGACAATGTCGAGGCGAAGGCCTACCCACCGATGCTCTGGACTGCAGGGCTGAACGACCCGCGCGTGACCTATTGGGAGCCCGCCAAGATGGTCGCCAAACTGCGCGCAATGAAGACCGACGACAATGTGTTGCTACTCAAGACCAATATGGGCGCAGGGCATGGCGGCAAGTCAGGCCGGTTCGAGCGGCTGCGGGAGAATGCCGAGGAAGCAGCGTTTATCCTGTGGCAGATGGGGATGGTCGAAGGCACCAAATGACGCCGTTCGAGCGAACCTTCAACGCAACCCCGTCCGACATTGACGAGCTGGGCCATGTCAACAATGCGGTGTGGGTGCGGTGGATTCAGGATATGGCGACTTCGCACTGGCAGGCGGTGGCGAACCCTGAACATATCGCGGCTTATTATTGGGTCGTGACGCGGCACGAGATCGATTATCGCGGCAATGTCGGGCCGGGCGAAAGCGTTACCGGACGGACGTGGATCGAAAGCCTGCCCAAGGGCACGCAGTTCGACCGGCGGGTGGATTTTGTTGATGGCAATGGCAAGACAATCGTGCGCGCGAATACGACCTGGGCGATGATCGACAAAGCCAGCGGGCGGCTGGCACGGGTGCGGCCCGAAATTGCCGCGCCGTTTTTGGGAGAGCAGCCATGATCATCGTTACCGGCAGCGTGCTGACCAATGCTGACAACCGCGAGGCCATTGAAGCCGAGGGCGTCGCGCATTGCCGCCGGTCGCGCGCCGAGCCGGGATGCATCGCGCACAATTGCCATTATGACGTCGAAGAACCGGACCGGCTGGTCTTTGTCGAGAAATGGGCCGATGCGGCGGCGTTGCGTGCGCATTTTGCGGTGCCGGAATCGGACGCGTTTGTGCGGGCGATTACAACGCTATCGACTGAAGCGCCCGAAATGGAAATCTATATCTCCGAGAAAATCGACCCGGCAACATTGCTTGCGCACGTCGGTGAAATGTAACCCGACCGCGCGTTCAGGCGAATATCTCCTTTGTGAACCAGCAATGGAAAAGCAGAAGATGGCATTCCGGCTCAAATGGCTTTTCATCATGGCATTTGCCATCGGCTATTTCGGCTTGGCCGGGGTAAGCTCTGCATTGGCTATGCCGGTCAATCCGGCGGTTGGCGAAATGGCGATGGACAGTTGCCACGACCGCGCAGATTGCTGCGTTTCAGCTATTTGTTCGACCTGTGTCACTTGTGTTGGATATGCGGTTCCCGGCATCTTTTCTTATCCGGCGAAGCCCCAGATGGTCCATGAAAGCATGGTGCAGGCTTCATTGCGTTCCGTGACCGGGATCGTCGACCCGCCCCCGCCGCGACATTGACAGTTCGCGCCGCAAGACGCGGCACAATCTTTCAGAATCAAAAATTGGAGAATGATATGTTTCGTATAGCAAAATTGGCCATTGCCGGTCTCTCGCTCACTGCAACCTCCGCCTATGCCGCCGCACCGGCCACCTTCGCGGCGGCATGCTGTGCAATCGGCGCTTGCTGCGGCCTGGGTATGGATTGCTGCCCCTAAAGCAGGTTGATTAAAAAGAGGCGCGCTCGGGTCTCAAGCCCGAGCGCGCCGTTTCCGCATCAATGTGGTAGCCGGGAAGCACCCGAAATGCAGATTTATGCGGCGGATGCTATCGATGTGACCGGCTTGGCTTCTTCGTCCAAGGGATAATCGGGCAGCGAATGGAAAGCGGCGCGCAATGCTTCGCTCCAGCCTTCGGAAATACTTTCGAAATAGGGATCATCGGCGGTAATGCGCCGTTCGTGAAAGGGCGCGAAATCGTCGCTCCGGTAAAGCATCAGGTCGAGCGGCAGGCCCACTGACAGGTTCGCCTTCAGTGTTGAATCGAACGATACCATCAGCAATTTGGTGATGTCGGCAAAGGACATGTGCGATTCGAACCCGCGCACCAGTATCGGGCGGCCATATTTGGTTTCGCCGATCTGGAAGAAGGGTGTTTCGGGGCTGGCCTCGATGAAATTGCCTTCGGGGTAGATGAGGTAGAGGCGCGGCTCCATGCCTTTGATCTGTCCGCCAAGTATCACACTCGCCTTGAAATTCGGTGCGTTGGGCACCGCTGCCTCGTCACCGGTCAGCGCGCGCGCAACAATGGTGTCGCGCAGGGTTTGGCCGATGATATTCGCCACCTGGAACATGGTGGGTGCCGCCAGCATCGAAGGCTTGCGGTCGCTCGGCGCCTTGTTGCGTTCTTCCAACTGGCTTACCAGCGCTTGCGTCGTGGCAAGATTGCCCGCAGTCATGATGCTGATAAATCGCTCACCGGGTACTTCCCAGTGGAACATTTTGCGGAAGGTCGAAATATTGTCCACGCCCGAATTGGTGCGTGTGTCGGACATGAATGCCATGCCCTGATCCAGCAACATTCCAACGCAATATGTCATTCTAACCCCAAGGCCCCCGCCTTCTTATGAATCGCTATTGCTCGACGCGCAAGCTGACAATCATGTTCTTGTCCTTCGCGCCGAATGACATGCCCGAAACCGGCGCTGCGTCGCGATAATCGAAGCCGGTGGCGACGCGGACATAGCGACCGTCGGGGCTGATGCCGTTCGATATGTCGAAGCCGACCCAGCCGATAGCATCGAGATGCGCTTCCGCCCAGGCATGGCTCGCCGATTGCTCGATCTGCCCGTCCATCATCAGATAGCCCGAAACGTAACGCGCCGGAATGCCGAGCGAACGCGCGGCGGCGATGAAGATATGGGCATGGTCCTGGCACACGCCTGCGCCTGCGGTGATCGCCTGTTCGGCGCTGCTGTCGACACTCGTCGCGCCGCCGCGATACTCAACCGCAGACAGGATTTGCGCCGACAGCTCGTGCAGCATGGCGATCTTGTCGCTGGCATCGCGGTCGATGCCGCCCACCAGTTTCTGTACGCCCCGCCCGGCTCCGGTCAGCTTCGTCGGGCGGCAATAGGCCCAGAGCGGCACATGGCTTCGGTGCTTGCCCAAAATGCCGTGATTGTCGGCAGTCTCGACCTGTCCTTGGCAGGATATGGTGATCGCAGTGCGGCCTTCCTCGATGGAAATCAGCGTGACATGATTGTTGTGCGGGTCGTCATGCTCGGCCTCGACCTTGCCGCCATCGACCAGAAGTTGCCAGTCGCCTACCTTTTGCCCTGCCCCGTTTTTGGGCCGCAGTTTCAGCCGCTGCAGCGCGTAATGCACCGGCTTGTCGAACTGATATTCGGTGATGTGCTGGATGGAGAGGAGCATCAGCTGTTGAACCTGTATTCCTGCTCGACCATCGCGGCGAGGTTGCGGTTGACGCGCAGGAACTCGATCAGGAATTCGTGCAGCCCGTCCTCCAATATGGACTCGGCGGTCAGCGAGGCGAAGCTTGCATAAATGCGCTCGGCCTCGGTCAGGCTCGCCGATTGCGCGCCGTATGACATGGCAAGATGCCGCAAATTGTCGGTGAGCTTGCCATAGCAGAAGGCCAGACTGCGCGGGAAACGGCGGTCGAGGATTAGGAAATCGGCAATGCCCAACGCGCTGGCTCGTCCGGGGTAGAGCCAGCGATAGGCGCTATAGGCAGAGGTCGAGCGCAGGATCGTCTCCCACTGGATATTGTCGAGCGAGGAGCCGACGAAAGAGACCGATGGCAGCAGCACATAATATTTGACGTCGAGCAATCGCGCCATGCTGTCGGCGCGCTCGATGAAGTTACCGACGCGGCTGAAATTATAGCCGTCATTGCGCAGCATGGTGTTTTCGAGCGCGCCGCGCACCTGCGCCGTCTGCCGTTCGATCAGGTCGATGGTCGCGGGCAATTCGGCCTCGCGCACCTGCCTTTTTAGCCCGTCATTGACACAGATCCAGCATTCATTGACCGCCTCCCACAATTCGCGGGTGATCGCCGTGCGGACCATCCGCGCATTCTGCCGCGCGCTGTCGATCAGGTTGCGCAAATTTCCAGGGTTGCTCTTGTCGCGCAGCAGATAGTCGACGACCTGCGCCGCTTCATATCCCTGATGGTTCGCACGGTAAGCTGCGTCCTTGCCGAGCGCGGAGAGGATGGATCGCCATTCGTCCTGCCGACCGCTATTGCGAGTCAGCGTAAAGCGGTGGCCGGTTTCGATCAGCCGCGCGATATTCTCCGCACGCTCCAGATAACGGAACAGCCAGAAGATGCCCGAAGCGGTCTTGCCTAGCATCTAGTCATCCTCGATCACCCAGCTATCCTTGGTGCCGCCGCCCTGGCTCGAATTGACGACGAGCGACCCCTTGCGCAGCGCGACGCGGGTCAGGCCGCCCGGGGTGATGTCGATCTGGTCGGGCGAGACCAGCACGAACGGCCGCAAATCGACATGGCGCGGGGAGAGCCCGGCATTGGTGAAAATCGGGATGGTGGAGAGCGCCAATGTCGGCTGTGCGATGTAATTGGCGGGTTTGGCAGTCAGCTTGGCGCGGAAATCGGCGAGCTCGCGCTTGCTGGCGGCGGGGCCGACGAGCATCCCGTAACCGCCCGAGCCGTGGACTTCCTTGACCACCAGTTCGGCCAAATGGTCGAGCACATAGGCGAGCGAATCTTTCTCCGAACAGCGCCATGTATCGACGTTCTTCAATATCGGCTTCTCGCCGGTATAGAATTCGACGATGTCCGGCATATAGCTATAAATCGCCTTGTCGTCGGCTATGCCGGTGCCGGGCGCGTTGGCGATGGTAATTTTTCCTGCGCGATAGAGATCGAAAATCCCGGGAATGCCGAGCTTCGATTCGGGCTTGAAAATCAGCGGATCGAGATAGTCGTCATCCAATCTGCGATAGAGCACATCGATTGGCTGGTAACCGCGCGTGCAGCGCATCGCAACGCGGCCGTCGACGATTCGGATATCATGACCCTCGACCAGCTCCGCGCCCATCTGGTCGGCCAAGAAGGCATGCTCGAAATAGGCGCTGTTGTGAATACCCGGAGTCAGCACCGCGACCACCGGATCGCCGGTGCAGGCGGGCGGCGCGACGCGACTCAGCGAGGCACGTAGGTTCTTGGGATAATCGCTGACGTTGCGCACGCGGATGTTGCTGAACAGTTCAGGGAACATGTTCATCATCGTCTCGCGGTTTTCGAGCATGTAGGACACGCCCGACGGCGTGCGGGCATTGTCCTCGAGCACCAGAAATTCGTCCGCTCCGGTGCGGACGAGGTCGATGCCGACGATATGCGTGTAGACTCCGCCGGGCGGGGTGAAGCCGATCATCTGCGACACGAAGGCGTCGTTGGTCTCGAGGAGTTCGACCGGAAGCCGTCCGGCACGGACGATTTCCTGCCGGTGGTAAATGTCCTGCAAAAAGGCGTTGATCGCGCGCACGCGCTGCTCGATGCCGCGCGAAACCTTGGCCCATTGCCGCGCGGTGACGATGCGCGGGATGATGTCGAAGGGGATCAGCCGCTCTTCGGCCTCTTCATCGCCATAGACGGCGAAGGTAATTCCTGTGCGCCGGAAAAACTCCTCGGCATCGCGCGCCTTCTGGCGAAGGTGCATATTCTCCTGACCGGCGAACCATTGATGATAGGCGGAGTATGCGGCGCGCGGTGTCCCGTCTTCGTTCAGCATTTCGTCGAAGCAGGGCGGTTTTGTTGCCATTAAGCGCTTGTCTGCACAAAAACAGGGCAGAGAACAAGCAACTTCGCACCTGCACAATTTATGGGCAAGGAGCCCTCAAAAATCGACGGCAATCCCCTTCAATTCCCAATCGCCGTAGCGCACCGGGTCGAGCCGGTCCGGGTCGGGCTCGGGCGCGCGACCGGTTTCTTTCGGTTCCGGCAACGGCGGGCTTTTCGATAGATGGTCAGGCGCTTTGATATGAGGCGGACGTTTGCCCATCGATTCTTCCTTCGCAGCTTTCGCCAAGATTGGCGCTGGCGCGCCATTTTGCAAGCCGACATTGTGCTAATCGGCACGTCCGCCTAGGGGCTCGTGACATGAAAGACGAAATTTCCGGCCTGCCCACCCGCCGTGCGGCCCTGCGGCTGCTCGATGCGGTCATGCGGATGGGCACGCCGATGGATCAGGCGACGGCGAACGCCACCAAAGGCCTGTCGCCGCCCGACCGCGCGCTGGCGATCGCGATTGCGCAGGAAGCGCTCCGCTGGACGGTAGATCTCGACCGGCTGATCGACAGCAAGACCAAGCAGTCCTTGCCCGACGATGCCAAGGCGCGGATGGTGTTGCGGCTGGCTCTGGCGCAAATCTTGCGGCTGGAAACGCCGCCGCACGCTGCCATCGCGACCGCATTGCCGCTGCTCGATGGCGGGCCGAGGCGGCTGGTGCATGGCGTGCTCGGCACGCTGTTGCGGAGTGAAGCGAAACTGCCCGAACTGCCTTCGTTGCCCGAAGCGGTGACGATGCGCTGGCACCCGGCCTGGGGCGACGAGATGATCGCTGGCGCGCAGGCCGCATTGGCCGAACCGCCGCCGCTCGATCTTGCCTTGCGCGATACTGACAGCACCGCGGAATGGACGCAGCGGCTGGGCGGGACCAGCCTGATGCCCGGCCATATCCGCTTGCCGCGCGGGACGGCGGTTGAACAGCTCGAGGGCTATGCCGACGGCGCATGGTGGGTGCAGGATCTGGCCGCCAGCCTGCCCGCGCGGTTGCTGGGCGATGGTAAAGGCAAGCGCGCGCTCGACCTGTGCGCGGCGCCCGGCGGTAAGACGATGCAGCTTTCCGCCGCCGGTTTTGCCGTCACGGCACTCGACAATAGCGCGCGACGGATGGACCGGCTGATGGCCAATCTGGAACGGACGAAGTTGAATGCCGAGCGGGTCACCGCCGATGTCATGATTTGGGAACCGTCTCAGCCGTTCGATGCCATCCTGCTCGACGCGCCGTGCAGCGCGACGGGGACGATGCGCCGCCACCCCGATGTGCTGCAGCGCATCGACATCAAGGCAATCAACAACCTCGCCGCGATCCAGAGCGCAATGCTCGACCGCGCGGCGGATTGGGTGAAGCCGGGCGGTATGTTGGTCTTTGCCACCTGTTCGCTGGAACCGCATGAAGGCGAGGCGCAGGTCGGGGCATTTCTCGACAAGCACCCCGATTATGTGGTGCAGCCGGTTCTGGCCGACGAAGTGCCGTCCGGGATCGCACCCAATGCCCAAGGCCATGTCCGCACGATGCCGCCGATGCTGGCCGGCAAGGGCGGTCTCGACGGATTTTTCATGGCGCGGTTCGTGCGAGATGCTTAAGCACAGATCATGATCGCCCCCACCCTCACGACCGACCGCCTGATCATTGCGCCGATGACACTCGACCATTTCGAGGCGCATGCCGCCGCCTGGGCCGATCCGGAAATGACCCGTTTTATCGGCGGTGAACCGCGCTCACGCAACATCAGCTGGGGCAAGTTTCTGCAGGGGGCGGGGCTATGGTCGGTCATGGGCTATGGCTATTGGACGTTTCTCGACCGTGCGACCGGGGAATATCTCGGCAATGGCGGGTTGGCGCAATTCGAGCGGGGCATTCCCGAATTGGTCGGTCTCCCCGAAGCTGGCTGGGCCTTCGCGCATAATGCATGGGGCAAGGGCTATGCGACCGAAGCGATGACGGCAATTCTGGCGTGGGCGGACGAGGCCAAGCTGGGTGAAATTCGTTGCATCATCGATCCCGGCAACGATGCCTCGCATAATGTCGCAGCCAAGCTGGGGTTCGAGAAATTCGCCGAATCGCACGATGTGATCGGCCACCTGTTCATCTACCGCCGCAATAGCTGTGCATAACGCCGCTCCCCGCCTTGCTTGCGACGAATCGAGCAGCTAAGCGCCGGACATGTCCGGCACGGTCCGCATTGCCCCATCGATCCTCTCCGCAGATTTCGCGCGGCTGGGCGAAGAGGTGTGCGCCATCGACGAGGCCGGCTGCGACTGGATTCATGTCGATGTGATGGACGGGCATTTCGTGCCCAATATCACCATCGGCCCGGCGGTCGTAAAGGCGCTCCGTCCGCACAGTGCCAAGCCTTTCGACGTCCATTTGATGATCTCGCCGGTAGACCAATATGTGAAGGATTTCGCCGACGCGGGAGCGGATATCATTTCCTTCCATCCCGAAGCAGGACCGCACCCGCACCGCACGGTGCAGCTTATCAAGTCACTGGGCAAGATGGCGGGCATCGTGCTCAACCCGCATACGCCTGCGAAGATGCTCGATTATCTGATCGAGGATATCGACCTGGTGCTGGTGATGAGCGTCAATCCCGGGTTCGGCGGGCAGAGTTTCATTACGAGCCAGCTTCGCAAGATCGAGGCAATCCGCAACATGATCGAAAAGACCGGGCGCGACATCAGGCTTGAGGTCGACGGCGGCATCACCGTGGAAACCGCACCGCTCGCGATTTCGGCAGGGGCCGATACGCTGGTGGCGGGAACTGCAACCTTCAAAGGCGGGCCGGGGCAATATGCCGCCAATATCCGGGCGCTGAGGGGTGGATGACAGCAGGTAACGGCGGTAATGAAGGCTCAGGCCAATCGGCATTGATTGTCAGGCCCAAGGGCGCGGGCCAGACCCTGCTCGAACGGCTGTCATTGAGCTTCTACAAACTGACCTGGCGCACGCCGCTGCACAGCGGGCGGCTCAAGGGCAAAGTGCCATTGCGCTTGCTTGCCGTCCCCGAAGACCCGCTGACCGGAGATGCCGCGCGCGGGCAGGCGTTGCGGATGGGGAAATTCCATTATCAGGGGTTTGAGCAGGCCTTCGAAGGGCTGGACTACCAGAAGCTCTCCCTACCCCCGGCACTGACCGATTACATACACCGTTTCGACTGGCTGCGCGATCTGGGCAAGGCGACCAATCGCGGCGAGGGGGCGTCCATTGCCGCTCGAATCGCCGACGACTGGCTGGTAGCCAATGGCATGAAGGCGCGCGAACCTGCCTGGCGCGTCGACAATTGCGCGTGGCGCTTGCTCAACATGGCCGCGGGCTCGCCGTTCCTGCTGACCAGCAGCGACCCTGTCTATCGCTCACGTGTGATCAACCATTTCGCGCGCGTCGCGCGGCATCTCGACCAGAGCGCGCCGCGCGCACCAAGCCATTTTGCCAAGAGCGTCGGCTGGGCAGGTGTGGTTGCGGCCTCGCTGCTGCTTCCCGAAGGCAAGGTGCGGCGCGCGGTCGGCGAAAGCGGCCTTGCCGAAGCGCTGGCAGCGACGATCTTCCCCGATGGCGGTGTCGTGTCGCGTTCGCCGGTGCAGTTGATGGAGTTGATCGGCCTCTTAAGCCTGCTCAAGCAATGCTATGTCGCGCGACAGGAAATTCCGCCGAAGTTTCTGACCGACGCGCTGGGCCGCGCCGTGCCTGCCTTGCTCGGCCTGACTCATGCCGATGGCGGCCTCGGAGCATGGCAGGGGTCGGCGCATATCGGTGCGGAACGGATCGAGGCGCTGGTTGCAGCAAGCGAAGTGCGCGCCCGTCCGCACCGGCAGGCGCTCGATTGGGGTTACCAGCGAGTGTCTGCGGGCAAGTCGGTGCTGCTGATCGACGCAGGCCCGCCGCCATTGGCGCGGCAATCGGCATCCGGTTGCGCGTCGACATTAGCCTTCGAACTATCGCATGGCGGCCAGCGCATAATCGTCAATTGCGGCGGCGCTGCGCTGGTCGGAGCAAGCATCCCGGCCTCGCTTGCGCGCGGTTTGCGGACGACGGCGGCGCATTCGACGCTCTGCATTGCCGACACCAATTCGACCGCGATCCTTGCTGGCGGGCAGCTCGGAAAAGGCGTGGTCGAGGTCGGGCTGGACCGTCGCGATGTCGATTCCGCGACGCGGATTGAGGCGAGCCATGACGGCTATGCCAGAAGTTTCGGCTACAATCATGCGCGGCTGCTCATCTTGCGCTCCGACGGCCTTGAGTTGCGCGGCGAGGATACGTTGTTGCCTCAAGCCAGGCCCAAGGATGGCACGCCGGTGCATGTGCGTTTCCATTTGGGACCAGATATCGAAATCACACCCACCGACAATGTGCAGACGGCGCTGCTGCGCATGACCGACGGCAGCAACTGGGCGTTCGCGGCGGCAGGCGGGAAGCTTTCGCTTGATGAGAGCCTGTGGGTCGATGAAGAAGGCCGACCGCACCCCACGCGCCAACTTGTGATTGCCGCAGAAACCGGTAAGGGCGGCCTCACCATTGGCTGGCAACTGCGCTTTTTAGGATAGATATATGCAAGACGTCGTCATCAAACGGGCACTGCTGTCCGTGTCGGACAAGGCGGGGCTGGTCGAACTCGGTCATGCTTTGGCGGCGCGGCATGTCGAGCTGGTCTCGACCGGCGGTACTGCCAAGACGTTGCGCGAGGCGGGTCTTCAGGTGAAGGATATCAGCGACCTCACTGGCTTTCCCGAAATGATGGACGGGCGGGTGAAGACCTTGCACCCCAAAGTGCATGGCGGGCTGCTCGCGGTGCGCGACAATGCCGAACATGCAGCAGCGATGAAGATGCACGACATTGGCGCGATCGACCTTGTCGTGGTCAATCTCTACCCCTTCGCACAGACGGTGATGAGCGGCGCTGGTCGCGACGAGATTATCGAGAATATCGATATTGGCGGTCCGTCGATGGTGCGCAGCGCAGCGAAGAACCATGCCTATGTGACCATTGTCACCGACCCCGCCGATTATGACAATCTGATCGCGGAGCTTGAGGAGAGCGACGGCAAGACCAGCTACGACTTCCGCCGCGCCTGCGCGGCCAAGGCCTATTCGGCGACTGCCGCCTATGACAGCATGATCAGCCAGTGGTTCGCCTTTGCCGACCAGCAGCAACTTTTTCCCGACATGCTTGCGGTCAATGGCAATCGCGTTACCGAATTGCGCTACGGCGAAAACCCGCACCAGCGGGCCGCGCTGTATGTGCCGGTCGGGCCGCATGGCAGCGGCATTGCTCAGGCAGAACAGGTGCAGGGCAAGGAGCTATCGTACAACAATTACAACGACGCCGATGCGGCATTAGAGCTAGTCAGCGAGTTTCGCGACGGACCGCCGACGGTGGTCATCGTCAAGCATGCCAACCCTTGCGGCGTCGCCAGTGGCGAGACATTGATCGACGCCTATCGCGCCGCGCTTGAATGCGACAGCGTGTCGGCCTTCGGTGGTATCGTGGCAGTCAACCGCCCGTTGGACGGCGCAACCGCCGAAGCGATTACCGAGATATTTACCGAGGTTGTCGCGGCGCCTTCTGCCGACGACGCGGCCAAGGCGGTATTTGCCAAGAAAAAGAATTTGCGGTTGTTGCTGACGGGCGAACTGCCCGACCCCAAACGTGGCGGGCTAGCGATCAAGCCAATCACCGGAGGGCTGCTCGTGCAGTCGCGCGATAACGGCCATGTCGGCGATGATGACCTGAAAGTCGTGACCAAGCGCGCACCCACGCCACAGGAACTGGCCGACTGCCGCTTTGCCTGGACTGTGGCCAAGCATGTCAAATCGAACGCCATCGTTTACGCCAAGGATGGCGCAACCGCAGGCATCGGTGCAGGCCAGATGAACCGCCGCGACAGCGCGCGCATCGCCGCGATCAAGGCGAAAGAAGCCGCCGAAACTTACGGCTGGAGCGAAGCGCGCACCGTCGGCTCGGCGGTCGCGTCGGACGCCTTCTTCCCCTTCGCCGACGGCCTTCTAGCCGCCGCCGAGGCAGGCGCGACTGCGGTCATCCAGCCCGGCGGATCGATGCGCGACGACGAAGTCATCGCCGCCGCCGACGAAGCGGGGCTAGCGATGGTCTTCACCGCCATGCGGCATTTCAGGCATTAAGCGGGCTTACCCAGCCCGCTTGACTGCACCCCTGTAATTGCTCTTACCGCCCCTTTTCGGGCCGTAGTTGCGCGCAGGTGCGCCGGGGTCGCGGCGGTTTTCGCTGCGGGCGACAAAGGCGCGGTCGGCAGTTGGGCGGCGGTCGCTACTGGCCGCATTGTCATTGCGTGGACGGGCATCGCTGCCGCCGTCACGAGGACCGATAGCAGGCGACCAGCCGCCTTGCGGGGCGTGCGTCCGGTTGCGCGTTTCGCCGTTGCGGCCGGTGCCGCCATTGTTGCCGCCGAGCTTCTTGCCCGCGTAATTGCTGCGTCCGCCACCGGGATGGCCGCCACCACGACCGCCTCGTGCCTGTTGCGGTTTCTTGTCCTGCACAGGCGGCGGCAGCGCCGCAACTGCAGCGCGGAAGCCTTCGGGCAAGCTGAGCGTCATCGCGCGCACGCCGGTCAGGCGTTCGATGTCCTTCATATAGCCGCGTTCATCGCCAGCGACGAAGCTCATCGCCACGCCTTCGCGGCCGGCACGCGCGGTGCGGCCGATGCGATGGACATATTGTTCAGGCACATTGGGCAATTCGAAATTGAACACATGGCTGACGCCTGGGACGTCAATGCCGCGCGCGGCAATGTCGGTGGCGACAAGAATCTTGATCTTGCCGTCTCGGAACGCCTGGAGCGCAGCGGTGCGCTGGCCCTGGCTCTTGTTGCCATGGATCGCCGCAGCCTGGATGCCTGCGCCCGCAAGCCCGCGCACGACGCGGTCGGCGCCATGTTTGGTGCGGGTGAAGACAAGCGCGCGATCAATCTCTTCGTTTTGCAACTTGAGCGTCAGCAAGGTCTGCTTTTCCCGCTGCTCGACAAAGGTCACGAACTGCTCGACGCGCTCGGCGGTGGTGGCCGCTGGCGCGACCGAAACGCGCACCGGATTGTTCAGGAACCGATTGCCCAGTTCGGCAATCGCCTTGGGCATCGTTGCCGAGAAGAACAATGTCTGGCGCGCCTTGGGCAGCAACTGGTCGATGCGTTTCAGCGCATGGATAAAGCCCAGGTCCATCATCTGGTCGGCTTCGTCGAGGACGAAGATTTCGACGTCCTTCAGCGTCACCGCGCGCTGCTCGATCAGGTCGATCAGGCGGCCTGGCGTCGCGACCAGCACATCGACGCCGCCTGCAAGACGCTTCTTCTGGCTGAAAATCGGCACGCCGCCGAACACGCAATCGACCTTGAGACCGAGGAATTTGCCATATTTGCGGAAATTGTCGGCAATCTGCGCTGCAAGTTCGCGCGTCGGCGAAAGCACCAGCATCCGGCAGCTATACTGCTGGCGTGCCTTTGGTTTGGTCGCGAAATGGTGGAGCGATGGCAGCGCGAACGCGGCAGTCTTGCCGGTGCCGGTCTGCGCGATTCCGCACAGGTCGCGGCCCTGCAGCAACGCAGGAATAGCCTGCTGCTGGATGGGCGTTGGCGTGTCGTAGCCGGTCGCTTCGAGCGCTTTGAGAATTGGCTGGGCAAGGCCCAGATCACTGAAAAAAGACATATAAAACTTTCAATATAGCATCGGCGCTCGCACACTGCCCAAATGGCAGCGGGGCGCAAAGGCGGGTGTAAGCCTTGGCCGGATGACCGAGACTTTGGAAACAACCCCGCGTGATTTGGGTGGCCTCTTGGCGGTACGCATCTCGTGATCGGCGGGGACTTTCACGTGCCCTCACGCTGCCGAAATCTGCGGCGGTCTTGTCCGCTCGCCTCATGCGCTTGGCCGCAATGTGAGCGTAAACTGCCGAAAAAGCAAGTTCTTTGTGCGACGCAGCAATAATCTTGCACGACTGCCTCATTCGCAAGGTCTTGTTAACCATCTATTAGGGCATTTCGTTCACAGCTTTCTCCAAGGACCAAATCCGGGGGAAAATATGGGCGTTCAGGGGCAAAATGAAGTCGATGTGGCGATTATCGGCGCGGGGCCTGCGGGGCTTACGGCGGCCTATTTGCTGACAAAAAAAGGTTATAGCGTTACCGTCATCGAAAAAGACGAACGCTATGTCGGCGGTATCAGCCGCACCGTAGAGGTCGACGGCTATCGCTTCGACATCGGCGGGCACCGCTTCTTTTCGAAATCCAAGGAAGTGGTCGATCTGTGGAACGAGATTCTGCCGAACGATTTCATCCAGCGCCCGCGGATGAGCCGCATCTATTATGAAGGCAAATTCTACAGCTACCCGCTGCGTGCCTTTGAAGCCCTGTTCAACCTCGGCATCATCCGTTCGACGCTCTGCATGGTAAGCTATGCCAAGGCGAAGCTGTTTCCGAACAAGAATGTCCGCAGCTTCCAGGACTGGACCGTCAACCAGTTCGGCCACAAACTGTTCTCGATCTTTTTCAAAACCTACACCGAAAAGGTCTGGGGTATGCCGTGTGACGAAATGTCGGCGGATTGGGCGGCGCAACGCATCAAGGGGCTGAGCCTCGGCGCGGCGGTGATGGACGGGCTGAAGCGTTCGTTCGGTCTCAACAAGAAGCCCAATGACGGCATGGAAACCAAGACGCTTTTGGAAACCTTCCGTTACCCGCGCCTCGGCCCGGGCATGATGTGGGATGCCGCGCGCGATTTTGTCGTGGCAAATGGCAACACGGTCTTGATGGGCCACCGGTTCAAGGAGCTTGCGCAGGACAGCGAAGGTAATTGGCGGATGTCGGCAACACGCGCCGACCGCAGCGAAACTGTGATTACTGCCAAGCATGTCATCAGCAGCGCGCCGATGCGCGAGCTGTCGGCACGCATCCATCCGCTGCCCGCCTCGTCGATGCAGGCGATGGACTTGCGCTATCGCGACTTCCTGACCGTGGCGCTGATGATCAAGTCGGACGACCTCTTCCCCGACAACTGGATTTATATCCACGACAGCAAGGTGCAGGTCGGCCGCGTGCAGAACTTCCGCAGCTGGTCGCCCGAAATGGTGCCCGATCCTTCGATCGCCTGTGTGGGCCTCGAATATTTCTGCTTCGAAAACGACAATCTGTGGGCATCGAGCGATGCCGACCTCATCGAGCTTGCCAAAAAGGAAATGGGCATTCTCGGCCTGTGCAAACCCGAAGACGTCGTCGGCGGCGCGGTAGTGCGTCAGGAAAAGGCATATCCTGTTTACGACGACGATTATGCGGCCAATGTCGAAACGATGCGCACCGAGCTGGAAGCGCTTTACCCGACGCTGCACATGGTCGGCCGCAACGGCATGCACCGCTACAACAACCAGGATCATGCGATGATGACCGCTATGCTGACCGTCGAAAATATCGCCGCTGGTTCGCGCGTCTACAATATCTGGAACGTCAACGAAGACGCCGAATATCACGAGGCGGGCGACGAGGGCGAGCAGCAGGTCATCGCCGCGAAGGTCAGCGAAGATCAGGCAGCGGCACTGACCTCCGAGCGCGATGTACCCAAGCGGATCGAAAAGGGCGAAGCGCCCCGTAAAGCGGCCTAAACTTAATGGACCGCGCCATCGCCTCCGCTTTGGTGCTGTGGCACCGCTTCACGATTACCCGTTATCTCGCGGCAAGCATTATCGCGCTTGCCTTCGATGTCGCGCTTTTCGCGAGCCTTGTTGCGCTGGCGATGGACCCGACCATCGCCTCGGCGGCGGGCTATTGCGCAGGCATCGTTATCCACTGGCTGGTCAGCGCGAACATCGTCTTTATCGGTAAAACCCGTGACGGTGCGGCACTGCATATCCAGCGCGCTTTGTTCGCAGGTTCGGCGCTGGTTGGGCTAGCCATCACCGTGGCGACGGTCGAGATATTGGGCCGCGTTGGCGTCCATCCAATCCCGTCGAAGGGCGTGGCCATCGGGATCAGCTTCGTTGCGGTCTACGCGATGCGCAAATGGGGAGTTTTCCGGTGACGGCCTTGGCTGCGGAATATGAACGCCCCGCATTTTGGGGTATCGATGCGGAGCTGAAGAAGTTCGGCAATTGGTTGCTCGTCTGGGTTGTGCTCGCCAATGCAGGTTTCGTCGCCTTGTGGTTTTCGGGCGCTCCACCTCGGCATATGGATATTGTCTATGCGGGGCTGATCGGGCTGGTGGTAAAACGCTTCCCGTTCATCATCCGTTACCTGTCCTTTGTCGGCATCATGGTCTATTCCACGCTGAAATTCGTCGGCGGGCTGTTCAACCTCAACATGGCGTCCCTGCTCTATTCGCTGCAGTTCTTTGCAGAGATCAAGCCGGGCAATTCGATCGACTATATCGCTGCCGCTATCGGCATCCTTGTCGTCATGGGGCTGGCGTGGAAACTGCTGAAGCGCGATACCAATTTTTCGCGGCCCTTGCTGATCGCGGGTGCAGCCGGGCTGTTCGTCACGCTAGCAGGCGTCGACCTTTACTTGGGCAAGGACATGCGCGGCCATTATTTCCGTGCGGCACCGGCGGGCGCAGTATTTGGGTCTGCCACCGAAAGCAGCGGCTTTGCCGCGCGCGCCGACGGCAAGCGGCATCTGGTGCTGATCGTCGTCGAGGCGATGGGGCTACCAAAAGACAATCCCGAGATGTCGAAGCTGCTGTTTGCGCCGTTGCTGGACAATGCCGCCGTGCGCGCCCGCTATGATTTCAAACGCGGCACTGCGCCTTACTACAACAGCACCACCTCCGGCGAAATCCGTGAATTGTGCGGGCGTTGGGGTGACTATTACGACCTGCTCGACCGCAAGGATGAAAAATGCCTGCCCGCGACGCTGGCGAAAAAGGGCTATGACAGCCTTGCGATGCACAGCTTTACAAAGTCGTTTTTCAAGCGCGAGGACTGGTATCCGAATGTCGGCTTTGGAGCCCAAGAATTCGACAAGGAAATGATGGCGGCGGGTGCAGAAAAATGCGGCGGCGTTTTTCCCGGCGCGTGCGACCGCCAGATTCCGAAGCAGATCGCCGCCAAGCTGAAGGCCTCTGACAAGCCGATGTTTCTTTACTGGCTGACGCTCAATTCGCATTTGCCGGTGCCATCAGGCCTGAACCTCAACGCCGATAATTGTGAGCGTATCTCGCCGACGCTCAAGGCCGAATTCCCGCAAATCTGCCGCCAGTTTGCGATCTATCACGATATCCAGGTCGCGTTGGCGGACGAAATCAGTGCCGCCGATTTTCCGGATGCCGACATCTTGCTCGTCGGCGACCATATGCCGCCCTATTTCGACCGTCATCACCGCACGCAGTTCGACCCCGCCAATGTGCCCTGGTTATATCTTCGCCGCAACGATGCAGGCGACAACAGCATCGCATCCCGCTAAAGCGTCCGCGAAGGGGGCTTCATGATTCAGGGATTGAGAGACGGGCAGGGCGGCGTTCCGCTCCGGTTGCTAGGCGCGCTGTGGCTTTTGGTGTCGGCGGCTTTGATCTGGTCGGGCTGGACACAGATTGTCACGCTCGAAGGCTGGGACCCGGATGACGCGTTGCGGCTCGTGCAGCTACGCGACCTGCTGAACGGCCAAAGCTGGTTCGACACCAATCAATATCGCATGAATCCGCCCGAAGGCGCGCCGATGCACTGGTCGCGACTGGTCGAATTGCCACTTGCCGCGATCATATTGCTATTACGTCCTCTCTTCGGCCAGCCGGTGGCCGAGATGATTGCCGGGACCGCAATGCCGTTGCTGCTGCTCGGTTGGATCAGCTACATGCTTTCCCGTATCGCGACGCGGCTTGCCTCAAGCGAGGCCGGGGTTGCTGCGGCGCTCATGACGCTATCGACCGGAGCGCTGCTCATCCAGCTTCGCCCGATGCGGATCGACCATCATGGCTGGCAATTGGCGATGGCTGTGCTCGCTCTATCTACGATGTATTGGTCAGATATCCGCAAGGCGGGGCTGGTGCTTGGGCTGGCGCTCGCGGTCTGGCTGCACATCAGCCTCGAAGGCGCGCCGATGACGGCGGCTTTCTTCCTGCTGCTCGGCCTGCGCTGGGTACGCAACCGACACGAAGGCGAGCGCCTGTTCTGGACGGTGGCAAGCTTTGCCATTGTATCGCTGCTGTTGTTTTTCGCCACACAGGCGGGCGGGCTCGCTGCCCCGACCTGGTGCGACACCGTCTCGCCACCACATGTGGGTGCGATATTGCTGGCAACGCTGGTGATACTGCCCGCCATCCGCTTCCTGCCCGACGATGTGCGGATCCGGCTCGCAGCGGCAGGCATCGCGGGCGTCGGCGCACTGGCGCTGCTGTTTCTCTCCGCGCCGCAATGCGGCTTCGGCGCGTTCGGCAATATGGACCCGCTGGTGCGCGAATATTGGTATTCGAAAATCAGCGAGGGCCTGCCGGTCTGGAACCAGTCATGGCGCACTTCCGTTAACCTCGGCGCTGGCTTGCTTTGCGGAGTGGTAAGCTGGCTGGTGTTGCGCGGGACGTTAAAGCGCGAGGACCGGCGCAAAATCGACACTATCGGCTTCTTCCTGTTCTATGGCCTGCTGCTCTCGATTTTCGTCATTCGTACGATTTCGGTTGCCACGGCTTATGCCATTCCGGTGACCGCTGTGTTGATCGCATTACTGTTCAAACGCTATCGTCGCTCGAAAATCGCATTGCGCCGCGTCGGGCTGGTGGCGCTGATGCTGGTCTTGCTGGTGCCCGGCGCGGCGATATCGTCGCTGGTTCCTGCCAAGCAAAAAGAGTCGGGGCAAAAGGCAAAAGCGGGGCGCTTGCAGACAAATGAAGAATGCCAGTCGGCACTGTCGGTGCAGGCCTTGGCCACGCTGCCCAAAGGCACTTTCCTCGCCCCCTTCGACATGGGCCCGATGATCCTCGCGCAGACGCCGCATCAGGTGCTCGCCAGCAGCCACCATCGCAACGAGCAGGCGATGCACGACCATATCCAGATTTTCCGCGCTGAACCCGTAGCGGCGCACCGGCTGATGCAGGCACGCGGCATAAATTATCTGGCGGTATGCCCGCAGGAAGCCGAGCTTGGATTCTATGCGAAGAAGGACCCGAACGGGTTGTGGGCGCAGGTCAAGAAGGGCAATGTCCCCGCCTGGCTCGACCCGCTTCCCGACAAAGGCGAGGGCATCAGGGTCTGGCGGGTGCGTTAAAGGTGGAGAAAGTCGCGCTCGAAGCTTTTCAGATGCGCGCCTCCATCGACAAAAATTGTCTGACCGGTCACGTCCTTCGCCTGCGCCAGATAGAGCACTGCTTCGGCCACGCCCGAAGGTGAAGGAAGCGCACCCAACGGCATCATCGCGGCCAGCCGCTTCTCCTGCGACGCATCGTAATCTTCGGTTGCAATCACCAGCCCCGGCGCAACCGCGTTTATTCGTGCGCGCGATCCGAACGTTGCCGCCATCGAACGCACCGATGCGGCGAGTGCCTGTTTCGACAATGTATAGCTGAGCTGGTCGCCATGCGGATTGACCACACGCTGGTCGGCAATGTTAACGATGGCGGGCTGTGCTGCTTCGCCCGCCGCCTTGGCCAAAGCCTGCGTCAGCAACAAAGGCGTGAACAGGTTCAGCCGGAAATGCGCGTCCAATGTTTCCGCACTCATTGCCTGCCAGTCGTCCTGCCCGAACATTGCGGCATTGTTGACGAGCAGGTCGGGCGCACGCCCGAATTGCGCGGTGACTGTGTCAACAAGCGATGCGGCATTTTCCGGCACAGATAGATCATGAACGAATGCCCGCCACTCGCTTGCGTTCTCTTTCATTACCGTCAGCAACGCCGGGTCGGGCTGTTTGTCGAGATGGCTGACCAGCGCCAGGGCGTAACCGGCCTTCGCCAACCGCGACGCGATCTCCGCGCCCAGACGACGTTTGCCGCCTGTAACCAGCGCCAGCGGAGCGCTCACTTCCGGCTCCGCGCCATGGTGATGCCGATGGCCTCGCCATTTTCTGCGATGGCCAGCTTGACGATCTTGACGCTGACATGGGTGATCCGTGCATCGCCCGCGAAAAGCGTATCGATGATATGGTCGGCAACTGCTTCGATCAGCGTAAAATGCACGCCTTCGGGCAAATGCGTGGCCGCTTCTTTGAGCTTCATGTAATTTTTGGAAGCCGACAGCGGCGTGTCCGGGGCATAATGATCGGCGATATCGAGTGTTGCGCCGATCGAGATTTTCAGCGGCTGCGGCAGGTGCGTTTCCTGACTGTAAATGCCGGTCAGGACATTGACGACAAGGTCGTGCACTTCGAGAACAAGGCTATCGGTCATGCTTTTCTTTCGTTCGACCAGCGCGCAAATATCGCTGTAGGCAATAGCAACCCTCTCGCCTGTTCGCGCACCGCCAGCTCGCCGAACTCGATCTTACCGGGCAAATCACCGAAATGCGATTCGAGCAATGCACCCATCGCGAGCGCCGACATCCGCACGGCATAAACGGTAAGGAACAGGAAGCGCGAATTGGCGTCGAGCAGCTTGCGGCAATCGGCGATCAGGCCGGGCAAATTTTCCTCAAGCCGCCATACCTCGCCTTCGGGGCCACGCCCATATTTGGGCGGGTCGAGCAGGATGCCGTCATAACGCTTTCCGCGGCGCACTTCGCGCGCGACGAACTTGGCGGCGTCGTCGACAATCCAGCGGATCGGGCGGTCGGCCATGTTCGACAGCTCCGCGTTGGCGCGCGCCTGTGCAACCGATTTCTTCGAGGCATCGACATGCACCATCTGCGCGCCCGCTGCCGAAAGCGCCAACGTGCCGACGCCAGTATAGCCGAACAGGTTCATGGCGGTTGGTGCTTTGACGCCATCGAGTTCGCCACGCATCCACCGCCAGACTGGGTCCATATCGGGGAAGAAACCAAGATGACGAAAGGGCGTGCAGGATGCGGTGAAGCTGACTTCATCGTTCCAGACAAGCGGCCAGCCTTCCATCGGCACCGGGCGGTTATTGTACCAGCGCCCGCCGCCCTCTTCGTCCGAACCGGGGATGAATTCGGCGTCGGCGTCCCAGTTTTCGCTGGCGGGCGCCCACATTGCCTGCGGCTCGGGACGAATGAATTTGCGGTCGCCGTAGCTTTCATATTTGCGGCCGTTGCCGCTGTCGATCAGAGTATAATCGGTGCGCGGCTCGCTCAATAATGTGACGAATTGCTTTTCCATTCTTAGCGAACAGCGTTTGCCAGCACATAGTCACGGACGGCATTGTAATCGCCGGGCAGGACATCGAATCGCTCTTCGCGCTGGAAAAGGTTAGCAAGCCGCTTTGGCAGGCTCGGCCGGACCCCGGTGGCCCGCTCTACCGCATCGCGAAACTTCGACGGATGCGCCGTCGCCAGCGTTACCACCGGCGTTTCCGACGGCACGCCCGCGGCCCGCCCCGCATGAAGTGCGATGGCGGTATGCGGGTCGATAATTTCGCCGCAATGCTCATGGGCCCAACGCATCGCGAGCGCCATTTCGTCGGCATCGGCGCGCGCGCTTTTGAACAGGTCGGCGTTGCGCCGCATATCGGCGGAAAGCACCAGCTTGCCCGTCTGCTCGAACGATTTCATTCGCGCCGCGGTCGTCGAACCGTCGCGGCCTTCAAGGTCGAAAAGCAATCGTTCGAAATTGCTCGACACCTGGATATCCATTGACGGCGCAGCGGTCGGGGTGACCTCGCCAATCGAATAATCGCCCCTCGCCAACGCGCGGTGGAGAATGTCGTTGACATTGGTGGCAACGATCAGCCGCTCGATTGGCAAGCCCATTTGCGCGGCGACATAGCCCGCAAAGACATCGCCGAAATTGCCGGTGGGAACCGAGAAAGCGATCGCACGGTCGGGCGCGCCGAGGCGAAGCGCTGCTGCGAAATAATAGACAACCTGTGCCATCAACCGCGCCCAGTTGATCGAATTGACGGCAGACAGCGTCAGCGGGCCGTTGACTTCAGCATCGCCGAACATCCGTTTGACCATTGCCTGCGCGTCGTCAAAACTGCCCTTTATGGCGATATTATGGACATTGGGCGCAAGGATCGTCGTCATCTGCCGCCGCTGCACATCGGAAACACGCTCGTGCGGATGGAGCATGAATATCTCGATCTGGTCGCGCCCGGCGACGGCATCGATGGCGGCCGAGCCTGTGTCGCCCGAGGTCGCGCCGACTATGGTGAGCTTCTTGTCGGTCCCCGACAGGAAGCGCTCGAACAATTGCCCTAGCAATTGCAACGCGACATCCTTGAACGCCAGCGTCGGGCCGTGGAACAGTTCGAGCAGGAAATGCTGGGTGTCGAGCTGCTTGAGCGGCGTGACTGCCCCATGCGCAAACGAAGCATAGGCGGCGACGCACAACTGCTTCAGTTCATCTTCGGTCAGCACGCCGACCGTGAACGGCTTCATCACGCGCGCAGCAAGCGAAGGGTAATCGAGACCGCGCATTGCGGTTATTTCTTCGGACGTGAAACGCGGCCATTCGCGCGGCACGAACAGCCCGCCGTCGCTTGCCAGGCCGGTCAGCGTCACGCCCGCGAAATCGAGTGCGGGCGCGTTCCCCCGCGTGCTGATATAATCTGTGGCGTTTGTCCCCATAACGCGGTCGCGGTTAGCCGCGCGACCGCTATCCTGCAAGATTATTGCAAATCGGCACGGACGAAATCGGCGCATCGTTCGCCAATCATGATGCTTGGCGCATTGGTGTTGCCCGATATCAGCCTAGGCATGATGCTGGCGTCGGCGATATAGAGACCCTCGAGGCCGCGATATTTCAATCGCGGATCGACGACATCGTCATCGTTCGGACCCATGCGGCAGGTGCCGACCGGATGGTAGACAGTGTCTGCGGTCGTCCGGATATGGTCGTCGAGCGCTGCATCGTCGGCGAGATCGACTGGGTAGCGGACTTTGCCACCATAGGCCGCGAGCGAAGGCGCGTTGAAAATCCGGTGCAGCTCGCGCACGCCCCTGCGTAGCGTTTCCATGTCGCGCTCATCGCTCAGGAAATTGGGATCGATCAATGGCGCGGTGCCGATATCGGGTGCGGCGAGACGAACGGTGCCCCGGCTTTCGGGTCGCAGCACACAGACATGGCCACTGAAACCATGACCCTTGACCTTGGTCCGGCCATGATCCTCGAGCATCGCAGGGACGAAATGATATTGGATGTCGGGTGCTGGCAGGTCGGGTGCAGAGCGCCAGAAGCCGCCGCCCTCGGCAAAACAGGTGGTCAGCACACCCGTGCGCTTGCGGCGATGTTCGAAAAACGCCTTGGCCATCTTTATCGTTCCGGCCAGCGAATCGCCGAAAAAGTCCTGCGAGTCTGCTTCATAGCTTGTGACATGGTCGATATGGTCCTGCAGGTCGGAGCCGACTGCCGGTTTGTCGTCTACGACAGCGATGCCGAGATCGCGCAGATGGGCGGCAGGCCCGATACCGGATAGCTGCAAAATCTGCGGGCTTCCAAAGGCTCCGGCAGACAATATGACCGCGCCGCGTGCCTTGATTGTCCTTCTGCGGCCCCATTTCTGGCGGATCGCGACGCCGGTTGCGCGACCGTTTTCGATGACGATCTTCTCGGTTAGCGCGCCGGTGACGACCTCGATCCGGTCGCGCGCGGGTTCGACATAGGCGCGCGCTGCAGACCAGCGTTCGCCGCCCTTTTGCGTGACCTGGTACAGGCCAAACCCGTCCTGTGTTTCGCCGTTGAAATCGGCGTTGCGCGGCAGTTGCAGTTCCGTCGCCGCCTCGACAAAGGCGCGGCTACCCGGGCTCGGCCAGCGCTGGTCGAGCACCGACAGTGGCCCGCCTTTGCCGTGAAAGCCATCGCCCCCGCGTTCGTTATCCTCGCAGCGTTTGAAAACTGGCAAGACATCGTCATAGGCCCAGCCGGTGCAGCCCAGAGCCGCCCAATTGTCATAATCCCATTTGTTGCCCCGGATATAGACCATGGCGTTGATTGCGCTCGACCCGCCAAGCCCGCGCCCGCGCGGCTGGTATCCGGTACGGCCCTTCAGGCCCTTTTGCGGAACGGTGTCATATTGCCAGTTGGAGCTGTTGCGGATGAACGGCATGAAACCGGGGGTTTTGATCAGCATGTTGTTGTTGCTGCCACCCGCCTCGATCAGGCAGACAGTGTAGCGCCCGCCTTCGGACAATCGCCCGGCCGCCGCGCTTCCCGCCGATCCGCCGCCGATGACGATGATGTCGAACTCGTCCATAATCTCTCCTCCGCGCGGCGGGTTTAATCGGACGATTAACTACTTGCAAGCGTGTAGATAAGCTATTCGGCCGGCTGTTGCTGGCGCTCGATCCAGCGCGCGCGGATCGAATCCGACGTTTCGCGGCTATTGTCATGGCTCCAACCCGGAGGCCGCCACAGATAGGAAAATTTGTGCCGCCACGGTGCCGACCATACATCGCGGGCGATGCCAATCCACTCGTGGAATACGCTCCACAGCAGGTTGAAACTACCGAGCTGCTTGACGATGCCATAGCGGATCTTCTCGCCGTCGACCTCCTCGGTGAAGGTGCCGAACATCTTGTCCCAGACAATGAATGTGCCCGCGTAATTCATGTCGAGATAGCGCGGGTTGGTCGCATGGTGGACGCGGTGGTGCGACGGCGTGTTCATCACATACTCGAACCAGCGCGGCAGCTTGCCGATCGCCTCGGTGTGGATCCAGAACTGGTAGATCAGATTGATCGCGCCAACGAAAAGGATCATCGCCGGATGGAAACCGATCAGTGCAAGCGGGATGCGGAAGATGAAGCTGAGCGCGAAAAATCCGGTCCAGGTCTGCCGCAATGCTGTCGAGAGATTATAATGCTGGCTCGAATGGTGATTGACGTGACTTGCCCAGAACCAGCGAACCCGGTGGCCGGTACGGTGCGCCCAATAATAAGCGAAATCGTCGGCGATGAAGCAGAGGATGAAGGCCCACCAGGCCCAGCCGATATCGAATAGCCGATGCTCATAGAGCCACATCGCCAGCGTGAAAACAAACGCGCCCGTCAGCGCACCTGCGACGGTGCTGCCAGTGCCGAGCGCAAGGCTGGTCAGCGTGTCGCGCGGCTCGTATTTCTCGGGTGCCTTCGCTCTAGCCCAAAGCATTTCGGCGATGACCAGGATGATGAAAGCTGGGATCGCATAATCGACGGGGCTGAACAGTTCGGGCATGTCAGACCTGCAAATGCCGAAGGCCAGCGGCCCAATGTTGCGCTTTCTCGCCAAGGTTGAGCGTGACCGTGCCGAAGCTCCGTTCGCCGGTGCCGACGGTAAGGAAATTCTGGTCGAGCCGCGTCTCGCTATGTCGGTCGAGCAACCGTCCGGCCCATTGCGCGCCATGCCGCCGGATAAGAAGGTGACGTCCCTTGGCGTCGCGCATCAATGCGCCGATGCCTGCCTTGTCGAGCGCGACATCGACCGGATCGAAGCCGCAGATAATTTCATCGGCGATAGCGCGGGCATCCTCTTCGCTGCGGATACGCGCGTCGCCGCCCAGCTGCCAATGGCGGGCGAGCCACCAAAGAAACAGGATGGCGACAATCGAGCCTGCCAGTTTCAGCAACTCTGCCGTCACGAAGCGCGTCCCCTCAACAAGTCCATCATCGCGGTCACGGGGCTGAGGTCGTATCCGGCATCCGCCGCCTGCTCGCTCAGCACTGCCGGATGCTCGCCCTTCGACGCCCGTGCCAGCGCCCATAACAAAGTCGATCGCGTGCCAGAGCGACAATAAGCGAGGATCTTGCCGTCCGCCTTGTCGAGCGCTTCGGCCATTGCGGTCACCTGCCATTCGGCAAAGCCGGCATGGGTGACAGGTATTGCGATGTATGCGAGCCCCGCTTCGGCTGCGGCGGCTTCGATGTCGGGTCCGGGCGTTTGATCCTCGCTTTCGTCTTCGGGGCGGTTATTGATGACCAAGGTCACGCCCAAATCTTTTGCCGCAGATATGGCATCGGTGTCGATTTGCGGAGCTACGAATATGGTATCGGAAAGTTTTCTGAACATGGCGGCAATTGCTAGCCGGAAGAACGAAGCACCGCAAGAAACGCGTCGCCATAGGCATCGAGCTTGCGTGCGCCGACCCCATTGATGGCGGACAGCGCCGACAGGCTGTCGGGCTTGCGCTCAGCTATTTCGCGCAAGGTGGCATCGTGGAAAATGACATAAGGCGGCACGCCTGCCTCTTCGGCAAGCTCGCGCCGTTTGGCGCGCAGCGCTTCAAACAGCGGATCGCCGACCGGATTGACACCGCCCCGTTCGCGCCGTTTGCGGCCCTGCGGCACGAGCGCGATTTCGACCCTTTGCTCGCCGCGCATGATCGCGCGTGCGTCGCCCGCCAGTTTCAACCCGCCATGCTCGTTGGCGACCAGCGACCCACGCGCCTGCAATGCGCGGGCCAGCGGTTTGATGACCCGCGCCTCTTCATCGCCGACAATGCCGAACACCGAGAGTTGATCATGCCCGAACTTGAAAATGCGCTCGTCGCCGCTTCCCGTCAGCACCTTTTCGAGATGCCCGACGCCGAACATCTGCCCGGTGCGATAGGCGGCGGACAGTAACTTGCGTGAAAGCTCGGTTGCATCATGGATGCCAGGCGCATCGAGGCAATTGTCGCAATTGCCGCAGGCTTCGGGCGGATTTTCGCCAAAATGGCGTAGCAACACCGCGCGGCGGCATCCGGGGGTTTCGACCAGTTGCGAAAGCGCGGCAATGCGTCCCTGTTCGGCCTCGCGCCGCTCGGGAGGAAGCTCTTTCAAACGTTCCCGCGCCCGCGTAAAATCGCCCGGCGACCACAGCATGTGCGCCACCGCCGGGTCGCCGTCGCGGCCCGCGCGTCCGCTTTCCTGATAATAGGATTCGATCGATTTGGTGAGGCCCGCATGAACAACGAAACGCACGTCGGGCTTGTCGATGCCCATGCCGAACGCGACCGTTGCGACCATGACCAAATCTTCCGAAGCGACAAACTCAGCCTGCGCCCTGGCACGATCCTGCGGCTCCATTCCGGCATGGTAGAAACGTGCAGTGCGGCCGGTGGCGGCAATCTGCGCGGCGATTTTCTCGGTGCGATCGCGCGTTTGTGCATAGACAATGCCTGCGCCGCTTAGCGTCCGCACCAGTCCCGCCACGCCGCTCTTCGCGCCGCCGGTCATCGCATAACGGATATTGGGCCGGTCGAAGCCCGAGACGATCACCCCTTCGGCAGCGATCCCTAGCTGCCCGGCAATATCGGCACGTGTATGCGCATCGGCGGTCGCGGTTAGTGCCAGCCTCGGCACGTCCGCATAATCGTCCATTAACGGGCGAAGCAGGCGATAATCAGGGCGGAAATCATGCCCCCATTCGGAGACGCAATGCGCTTCGTCTATCGCGAACAGCGATATTTTTGCCTCGCGCAGCAGCCCGCGAAACTCCTGCCCCGATGCGCGCTCTGGAGCGACATAAAGCAAATCAAGCACGCCTTTACGAAACCGCTCGATGGTTTCGGCGCGGTTATCGTCGGCGCTGGTCAGCGTCGCGGCACGGATACCCACCGCGTCTGCTGCACGCATCTGGTCGTGCATCAGCGCGATCAGCGGCGAAATGACAATGCAGGTGCCATCCATCATCAGCGCCGGAAGCTGGTAGCAGAGCGACTTACCCGCGCCGGTCGGCATCACCGCCAGTGTCCGCTTGCCCGCCAGCACGCGCTCGATTACCGGCTCCTGTGTCCCGCGAAATCCGGCAAAGCCAAAGACGCGGTGAAGAATTTCAGCAGGGTCTAGGGTCGGAGCAGCGGAAGCCATCGCATCTGCCCCTAAGCCCGATATTTCCTCAAGAATAGACCGCTCTTGCAACATGGACGACTCCGTTGTGGATAGTCGAGGCGCTATAGAACATAAATAGAACAAAAAGAAATAGCAAGGCTAGCCTACCGTCTCCTCTTCCTCATCGACCTCCGCCTGCTGGCGCGCCCACATTTCGGCATAGAGGCCTTGTTTGCGCAGCAATTCGGCATGCGTGCCCTGTTCGGCGACGCGGCCTGCGTCGAGCACCAATATGTTGTCGGCATCGACAATGGTGGACAAACGGTGGGCGATGATGATCGTGGTGCGCTTTTCGGAGATGCGGTCGAGTGTCGACTGGATTTCCGCCTCGGTGCGGCTGTCGAGCGCGCTGGTTGCCTCGTCGAGGATGAGGATCGGCGGGTTCTTGAGCAATGTGCGGGCGATGGCCACACGTTGTTTCTCGCCGCCCGACAGTTTGAGCCCGCGTTCGCCGACCTTGGCTTCATAGCGGTCGGGCAGCGACTCGATGAAAGCATGGATCGATGCGCCGCGTGCGGCCTCCTCGACTTGCGCTTGTTCCGATCCTTCGCGGCCATAGCCGATGTTGTAACCGATGGTATCGTTGAACAGCACAGTGTCTTGCGGCACGATGCCTATGGAGGCACGCAGGCTTGATTGCGTCACGTCGCGCAAATCCTGCCCGTCGATGGTGATCCGCCCGCTCGTGACATCGTAAAAGCGATAGAGCAATCGCGCGATCGTCGATTTCCCCGCTCCCGATGGCCCAACCACGGCGAGCGTGCCGCCCGGTGGAATCGTGAAGCTGACGCCGTTCAATATCTGGCGGTCTGGGTCGTAGCCGAAGCGAACATCCTCGAACTCCAATTGCCCGCCGCCCACGACCAGTTCGGTCGCACCCGGCTTGTCGACAATCTCGGGTGCGGTATCGACGAGGTCGAACATCGCCGCCATGTCGGTCAGGCCCTGGCGAATGGTGCGATAGACCATGCCTAGCATGTCCAGTGGGCGGAAAAGTTGCGCGAGCAACGTATTGACGGTGACGACATCGCCCGTCGTAAACTGCCCCTCGGACCAACCCCAGACGACATAGCCCATTGCGCCTGCCATCATCAGGTTGGTGATCAGCGACTGGCCGATGTTGAGCGCGGCGAGGCTGTTTTCGGATTTGACCGCAGCGTCGGCCCACTGGCTGACGACCTGATTGTAACGCGCGGCCTCGCGCTTCTCGGCGTTGAAATATTTGACGGTTTCGTAGTTGAGCAGGCTGTCGACCGATTTGGCGACAGTCTGCGTATCGAGCTCGTTCATTTCCTCGCGCAGCTTGTTGCGCCAGTTGGTCACGACCGCAGTGAACGCGATGTAGAGGACCACCATCACCCAGGTCGCAAGGACGATGCCCCAGCCGAATTCGATCTGGAAATAGGCCGATACAAGTAGCAGTTCGAGCAAGGTCGGCGCGATGTTGAACAACAGGAAATAGAGCATGATGTCGATGCTCTTGGTGCCACGCTCGATCACCTTGGTGACCGCGCCAGTCCGCCGGTTCATATGGAAGCGCATCGAAAGGTTGTGGAGATGCGCGAAGACATTTTCGGCGAGCCGCCGTGTCGCATCTTGGCCGACACGTTCGAACACGACGTTGCGCAAATTGTCGAAGACCACCCCGCCGAAACGTGCTGCCGCATATGCCGCGACCAAGGCGATGGCGATGGTAACACCGCTTTCCATCCCCGGCACCATCCGGTCGATGGCCTTGCCATAGAGCCAGGCCATGCTGAGCACGATCAATTTGGAGGCAATTACGAGCAGCAGTGCAAACACGATCCGCACACGGAGCTCAAGCCGGTCCTTTGGCCACAAATAGGGCAGGAACCTCGCCATCACGGCGAAATCGGCTTTTGCTTCGGGTTCAGAAGTTATGGGTGGCACGGGGCGATATAGGCAGATCAGGCCTTGCCCGACAACAGCAGCCAAGTGGCGATGCCGTTCATGCCGGTATAGCCCCAATAGAGAAGCGCGACCCACATAGAGCCTTCATGCGTGAACAGCATTGCGCCGATGAGCAAAGCAAGCTCGATGGCATAGCTGCCATAGGGGCTGAAATGCCGACCGAAATAGCGCTTCGTGTCCTCGACAAAAGGATGCCCCGATTCCGCCACCGCCTTGTGCATCGCGAAATTGGCGACGCCCATCAGGAAGCAGAAGACCAATAGCATATCTGGCAGACCCTGACCCTAAGGCCCGCGCCGGATAGCCCGCGCCTCGTTGCGTTCGGATTGCCGTTCGAGCGCGACCTTGATCATGGCGATGATCGGATCGGCAAGCGCCAACCCCATTATGCCGAATAATGCGCCGAACAATATCTGCGCGCCGAGCACCAAAGCCGGTGCCAGATCGACCGCGCGTTTGGCGACCATCGGCACGATCAGATAGCCATCGACCAGCTGCACGACAAGATAGACGAATACGGCATAGATGCCGACATCGAAACCCGCTGAAAAGCCGACGAGAATGATAAGCGCACCCGACACGATCGCGCCGATATTGGGCAGAAAAGCGAGCAGGCCGGTCAGGATGCCGAGCAATGCCGCCATCGGAACGCCACCGAGGCTCAGCAATATCCAGGTGCCGAAGCCCTCAACCGCCATGCCGAGCAGGCGCCCGGCCATCAGGCGACGCAACACGCGGCCGATTTTTTCCGCTGTGCCGTAAAAATGCTCGCGTTCGGACAAAGGCAACATCCATGCGAGGCCGCGCTCATACATCCTGGGTTCGGCGGCGATGAAGATGGCGAGGACAAGCATCATCGCCACATTGGTCAACGCACCGACAACGCTGGTCACTGCCGCTGTTACCCTGCCGACCGAATTGAGGATTTGCGACCCGAAGCCCTTTACGTCTTCGGCAGAGACATTGAACCCCGCAGCCTGGGCATCGTTACCCAGACGTTCGATCTGCGCCTGGACCACTGACTGCAATGTGGCAGCCTGCGCCGCCAGTTCGGACCCGGTGAAAGCAAATGTCCAATAGATGAATCCGAATACCGCCAGCACAACAATCGTCAGCCGGAAGCCGCGCGGGATGGGCAGGACGCGGCCCAACAGGCGTGTGCCGCCGTCGAACATCGCGGCGAGCACAAGTCCTCCGATGATGAGCAATATGGGCTGCGCCAGCCACACCAGCGATACCACGAGCAAGCCGAGACCAATCCAGACCGTCGCTTTTTTGAGCTCGGTGCGGATCAACGGGTCAGTCAGCTCTGTCGGCCCCATTTCCTCGCGGAATATTTCTTCGGACACCTCCGCTTTTTTTCGGGGCGCGCGTGGCCTTCGTGGCTGGTCGGCCACGGCATCATTCATCCGGGGCGACCTTTTTGGGGCGCAGGCTGATACCGGCGCGGTCGCCGCGCAGCGAGCTGAACCATGTCGCGGGGTTAAGACCGGTGCTGCCATCGACCGAGAAGGTGATGATTTCCGCGCGCCCGCCGATGCGATCCCACGACACCGGCCCGCCAAGGCCGCCCAAAGCTTCGGCAACACGGCTGTCGGAGCTATTGTCGCGATTGTCGCCCATCAGGAACACATGTCCCGCAGGGATCTTCACAGGGGCCATATCGTCGGTGTCGCGGCGGCGCGCGTCGATGGTGTCATATTGCACGCCATTGGGCAGCGTCTCGCGGATGATCGACAAATGGCAGGTCAGCTTGCCGCTCTTTTCGCGCGTCAACGCGCCGGGGAAATCATAGTCGTTGCACGGATTGTTGACATCGACCGGTAGCACCAAATTGGGCTGCGTCTCCTGCTTCACAGGCTTGCCGTTCAGGAAAATCTGCCCTTCGCGCAATTCGATAGTGTCGCCTGGCAGAGCGACCACGCGCTTGATCCAGTCCTGATATTTGCCCCTTGGTGTCAGGATCACGATATCCCCGCGCTTGGGCATTTCGCCCCAGACGCGCTTGTCGCTCTCGGGCAGGGGAAAGGCGAGCGCCTCGACTTCCTCGCGCAGCACCAGCCAGCGAAAGATTGCCACCGGATTGGGGATGGTCGGCGAAACATGGCTCCAGCCATAGGGATATTTGGATACGAACAGCCGGTCGCCAACGAGCAGGGTGGGCATCATCGAAATCGACGGGATGTAGAAGGGCTTTGCGATGAAGCTGTGGAAGGCAAGCACGGCGACGAGCAGCCAGAACATGCCCTTGATTTCGGCCCATGTAGCTGCGGCCCAACCGCGTTTTTCCGGTGCGGCGGCGGGCGGGGTTGCTTGATTGCTATCGTCGGTCAAACTGGTCATGCCTTTTGCGCAGGAAGCGCCTCTATGATTATGAACGCCTGCGCCCAAGGATGGTCGTCGGTGAGCGTCAGGTGGATATGCGCCTCATAGCCCGAAGGAATCATCGCGTCGAGCCGCGCTTTTGCGCCGCCGGTCAGGGCGAGCGTGGGCGCTCCCGAAGGTGCGTTGACCACGCCGATATCCTTCATGAAAACGCCGCGCTTGAAACCCGTGCCGACCGCTTTGGAAAATGCCTCTTTGGCGGCAAAGCGCTTGGCGTAGGTGCCCGCCTTGGTGAACGGTCGCCGCGCCGCTTTAGCGCGTTCGACATCGGTGAAGACGCGCTTTTCGAAGCGTTCGCCAAAGCGCTCGAGCGAATGGGCGATCCGCTCGATATTGCAGAGGTCGGAACCGAGGCCGATGATCAACGGGCCATGTCCATCAGCGTCCGCATTTTGCGTACGCTTTCCTCGAGCCCGATGAAGATCGCTTCGCCGATCAGATAATGGCCGATATTGAGTTCGGCCAGTTGCGGGATGGCTGCAATTGGCTGGACATTTTCGAAGGTGAGACCGTGGCCCGCATGGGGTTCGATGCCATTCTTTGCCGCAAGCGCGGCGGCGTCGGTTATCCGGCGCAGTTCGGCCTCCTGCGCGTCGTCGACACAATTTGCATATTTGCCGGTGTGGAATTCGACCACCGGGGCCTTCAGGCGGATCGCGGCCTCGATCTGGCGCGGATCTGGTTCGATGAACAGGCTGACGCGGATATTCGCGTCGAGCAAGCGCGAGACCAGCGGCGCAAGATGGTTATGCTGTCCTGCGGCATCCAGCCCGCCTTCGGTCGTCCGCTCCTCGCGTCGTTCTGGGACGATGCAGGCGGCGTGTGGACGGTGGCGGAGCGCGATCTCGATCATTTCCTCGGTCGCTGCCATTTCGAGATTGAGCGGAAGGTTGGTGGCCTCCTGTATTCGCTTCAGGTCGCTGTCGCGAATATGCCGACGGTCTTCACGCAGATGTGCGGTGATACCGTCTCCGCCGACATGGGCGACGATTTCGGCAGCGCGGACGGGATCGGGATGCTCGCCGCCGCGTGCGTTGCGGATGGTTGCCACATGGTCGATATTGACCCCGAGACGCAGGCGACCGGTCACGGGGTTGCGCGGCTTCCTGGCTTCACTGCCTCGATTCCCGCCAGTTCGGGTGGCAATTCGTCGGCTGCGTAGGTAGGGAAATTGAGCTCGATCAGCGGGAAGAAGGGTACGCCCAGCTCGGCGCTACCCGCCGAGCGGTCTACGACAGCAGCTGCCGCAACTACCATACCGCCCGCATCCTCGATGGCCTTGATCGCCTCGCGCGACGACAGGCCGGTGGTTACCACATCTTCGACCATCAGCACCTTTGTGCCTTTCGCCAGGCTGAAACCGCGGCGCAGCCCGAACACACCGTCGGGCCTTTCGACAAACATCGCATCGACACCAAGCGCGCGGCCCATTTCATGGCCGATGATGAGGCCGCCCATGGCAGGGGAGATGACCACTTCGATATCGCTGCGGACCTCGCGCGGGATTTTCTGCGCGATTGCCATTGCGATCCTCCCGGCACGTTCGGGGTTCATCAAAAGTCGCGCGCATTGCAGATAATGCGCACTGTGGCGGCCAGAGGAGAGCAGGAAATGCCCTTCGAGCAGTGCCTCGACGCTACGGAATTCTGACAGTATTTCATCTTCGGTCATGGAAACGGGAGAGTCCCTCGCAAACATTATGGTTTTATGCCCCCGCGAATAGGTGGAAAAGCCGCCCAAAGAAATGCTAAAAATCTTCTATCCACCGCTTGAGGCTTCGGAAAAGCGCGCCTATAGGTCGCGCGAGTCCGGCTGCCTCGGGGCATGCAGGGCCTGCGCACACTCCCTGCGCCGCACCAAGATTACGGGGCCAAGTTGATGAATATGTTGAAGAAAATGCTGATCGTCCTTGCCGCGATGACGATGCCGTCATTGGCGCTTGCAGCGCCTGCGAATCCGGCACCTGTTGCCAAGGAATTGGCACCGCCGGTTGTGGCGACACCTGCTCCTACTGCACCTGCCGACGCGGCGGCAGCTCCCGCAGGCGCTGCTGCCCCCAAGTCGATGGACGGCTCGCTTCCCGGTTACACACCAATGCGCCCCGATTACGAAAATAGCGTGGGCATGCCCAAGGCCAAGGAAATCGACTTTCAGGAACAGTTCACCGAAAATGGCCAATATGCAAAGTGGATCAACAACACGGTGCTGTTGCCGATCATCACCTTCATTTCGCTGTTCGTACTCGGGCTCTTGTTCTGGGTGATCGTCCGCTTCAACCGCCGCGCCAACCCGGTGCCCGACAAAACCACGCACAACACCTTTATCGAGGTCGTCTGGACGTTGGTTCCGGTGCTTATTTTGCTCGGCATCGCCTATCCCTCGCTCGACCTCTTAGCGAAGCAGTTCAAGCCAGCCCCTGCCGACGCTGTGACGATCAAGGCCACTGGCTATCAATGGTATTGGGGTTACACTTATCCCGACCATGGCGGGTTCGAAGTCGTTTCCAACATGCTGAAGGAAAAGGGCGATGTCGCCGCAGGTGAGCGCTTCCGTACCGATAATGACGGTCCGGCGCAGCTTGCTGTCGATAACCGCATGGTTGTGCCTGCCGGTGTGCCTTTGCGCATCCAGACCACCGCAGCCGACGTGATCCACGCCTTTGCCGTGCCGTCGCTCTGGTTCAAGCTCGATGCCGTACCCGGTCGCCTCAACGAAAAATCGCTGACCATCACCAAACCGGGTGTATATTTCGGGCAGTGTTCGGAACTGTGCGGCGCGCGGCATGGCTATATGCCGATTACCGTCGAAGCGCTTCCGCCTGCACAATTCGCTTCCTGGGTGAAGGCACAGGGCGGCACAATGCCCGGTGAGGCTGCAGCAGCACCGGCTGCCGCCGCAGCGCCGATCCCTGCCGCTGCACCAACGACCAATGCTGCCCCTGCCGCAGCCGTAACCAAGTAAGAAGGCCGAATAGATGACCACCATTGCCGCCACAGGTGCCGATCTTCACGGACACGATCACCATGATGCCGATCACAAGCCCGCGTTTTTCGCGCGCTGGTTCATGTCGACCAACCACAAGGATATCGGCACGCTCTATCTGATCTTCGCAATTTGCGCGGGGATCATCGGCGGCGCGATTTCGGGCCTGATGCGGCTCGAGCTTGCCGAACCCGGTATCCAGTATCTGCAAGGCTGGGCGTCGATGATGGCCGGCAAGGACGCCTCGATGGACGAGGCCTATCATATGTGGAACGTGCTGATCACCGCGCACGGCCTGATCATGGTGTTCTTCATGGTCATGCCAGCGATTATCGGTGGTTTCGGCAACTGGTTCGTGCCGCTGATGATCGGCGCGCCCGACATGGCCTTCCCGCGCATGAACAATATATCCTTCTGGCTGACCGTGGTGGCATTCATCATGCTGTTGGGATCGAGTTTCGTGCCGGGTGGCACAGGCTTGGGCGCAGGCACAGGCTGGACGGTCTATGCGCCGCTTTCGACATCGGGCTCGGTAGGGCCGGCGGTCGATATGGCAATCTTCTCGCTCCATCTGGCGGGTGCTGCGTCGATTTTGGGCGCAATCAACTTCATCACTACCATCTTCAACATGCGCGCGCCGGGCATGACCCTGCACAAAATGCCGTTGTTCGTCTGGTCGGTGCTAGTTACTGCTTTCCTGCTGCTGCTGGCTTTGCCGGTGCTGGCAGCGGCAATCACGATGCTGCTCGTCGACCGTAACTTCGGTGGCGCTTTCTTTGACGCCGCCGCAGGCGGCGACCCCGTTCTCTACCAGCATCTCTTCTGGTTCTTCGGTCATCCCGAAGTGTACATCATGATCCTGCCTGGCTTCGGCATCATCAGCCAGATCGTTGCGACATTCAGCCGCAAGCCGGTGTTCGGCTATCTCGGCATGGCGTATGCGATGGTCGCGATCGGCGTCGTCGGCTTTGTCGTCTGGGCGCACCACATGTTCACCGTCGGCATGAGCGTCGACATGAAAATGTACTTCACCGCCGCAACGATGGTCATCGCGGTGCCCACCGGCATCAAGATTTTCAGCTGGATTGCCACCATGTGGGGCGGTTCGGTCAGCTTCAAGACGCCGATGGTTTGGGCGATGGGTTTCATCTTCATGTTCACCGTCGGTGGCGTTACTGGCGTTGTGCTGGCCAATGGCGGCCTCGACGACAATTTGCACGACACTTATTATGTCGTTGCCCACTTCCATTACGTGCTGTCGCTGGGCGCCGTCTTCTCGCTCTTTGCCGGTTTCTATTACTGGTTCGGCAAGATGTCGGGACGGCATTTGAACGAGTTTCTGGGTCACCTGCATTTCTGGATTTTCTTCATCGGCGTGAACGTCCTGTTCTTTCCGATGCACTTCCTCGGCAATTCGGGCATGCCGCGCCGCGTTCCGGATTATCCCGAAGCGTTCGCTTACTGGAATGGTGTAGCCTCTCTGGGTTACGCTATCATGGGCGTGGGTGTACTCGTTTTCTTCGTCAACGTGTTCTGGTCGCTCGCGGCTGGACGCCGTGCCGAGGATAATTATTGGGGCGAAGGCGCAACGACGCTCGAATGGACGTTGTCGAGCCCGCCGCCTTACCACCAGTTCGAAACGCTGCCCGAAATTCACTGACGGGCATCTGACCCCTCCCGCTCCTGAGCTTGTCGAAGGGGGGAGGGGAGGAAAAAGAAATGACGACCGCAACGCGCGATATCATCCTGCCCGCCGAATGGCGCGATTTCTGGGCTTTGACCAAGCCACGGGTCATGTCGCTCGTCGTCTTTACAGCGCTCTGCGGATTGCTGGCGGCACCCGGACATATTCATCCGGTAATCGGCTTTACCGCGATTCTGTGTCTTGCAATGGGTGCAGGCGCTTGCGGGGCGTTGAACCAATGGTACGAAGCCGACGTTGATGCCAAAATGGCGCGCACATCGAAGCGGCCTTTGCCCGCAGGCCGCATGGACCGCGAGGCCGCGTTGCATTTCGGCATTGGCCTTGCCGCTTTCTCGGTCGGCATTATGGGCGTTGCGGTCAACTGGCTGTCGGCTGGGCTCTTGGCGTTCTCGATCTTCTTCTATTCGGTGGTCTACACCGTCTGGCTGAAGCCGAATACGCCTCAGAATATCGTGATCGGTGGCGCTGCCGGAGCCTTCCCTCCGGTCATCGGCTGGGTGGCCGTCACCGGCGATGTTACACTGCTTCCCATCCTGTTGTTCGCGATCATCTTCCTGTGGACCCCGCCGCATTTCTGGGCGCTCGCGCTCTTCATGAAGACCGATTACGGCGCGGCGGGCATACCGATGCTACCCAATGTTTCGGGACAGAAAGTCACCCGCAACCAGATTTTTGCTTACAGCTTCCCGATGGCCGCTGTCGCCATCGCGCCTTTTGCGCTCGGCGAAAGCGGCTGGTTATATGGCATTTCCTCTATCATCCTCAATCTCGTGTTCCTCGCGCTGGCCTTCAGGGTCTGGCGCAACGAAGCGAATGACTCGGCCGGCATGAAGCCGGAGAAGAAGCTATTCGCCTTCTCGATTCTCTATCTTTTCATGCTGTTCGGCCTTTTCGCCTTCGACCGGATGCTGCTGGCATGACGCAGCCCTTCACCCCCGAGGAAACCCGCACTATACGCGCCCGGCAAGCAGCGCGGTCGAAGGTAATGGGTCTGGTGCTGGTCGGGCTGTGCGTGCTTTTCTTCCTTATCACCATCGTAAAGATCGGCGTGTGGGGCTGATGGCAAATGCTAACGCAAAAGTCGGATTCATGGCTGCAGCAATAGCGGTGTCGATGGTCGGTGTCGGCTTTGCAGCCGTTCCGCTTTACAAGATTTTCTGCCAGGTCACCGGCTTTGGCGGCACGACAATGAAGGTCGATGCGGCGCAGGCCGCCACCGTGGTTGCCACCAACAAGCCGATCGTCATCCGCTTCGACGCCAACCATCGCAGTGATCTACCCTGGGAGTTCAAACCCGAACGGCCGACGGACACCGTCAGCATCGGTGCTAAGGACATGTCGATCTTCATTGCGAAAAACCTGTCGAGCGAACCTGTGACCGGGACCGCAACCTTCAATGTCACGCCGCAGCAGGCGGGCAAATATTTCGCCAAGATCCAGTGCTTCTGCTTCACCGAACAGACGCTCAAAGCCGGCCAGCAAGTCCGCATGCCGGTGCTCTATTATGTCGATCCGGCGATCATGACCGATCCGGAAACCAAGGATATCGAAGAAATCACGCTTAGCTACACCTTTTACCCTGTGGACCCGCAAGGTAACGGCAGCTAAGGCCAAACAAACGCAAGACCACAGGGAATAAGCCATGTCCGGTGCCAAGAACCACGATTATCATATCCTGCCGCCGAGCATAACGCCGCTGATCGGTTCGATCTCTGCGTTCGTCATGTTCTTCGGGCTGGTGATGTGGATGAATCCCGAAGTATTCGGTTATGGCAGTCTGGTTTTCGGCCTTGGCTTTATCGGCGTGCTTTACACATTCTATGCCTGGTGGGTCGACGTGGTGAACGAAGCCCATGCAGGCGATCATACGCCTGTGGTCCAGCTTCACCTGCGCTACGGCATGATCATGTTCATTGCTTCCGAAGTGATGTTCTTTGTCGGCTGGTTCTGGGCGTGGTTCGATTTTGCGCTGTTCCCGGTGCCACTGGAACTCGTCAAGGACGCTGAAACCCACGGCTTTACAGTGACCAACTTGATCGGTCAGGAAGGTGCAGCGGCGTTGATGCAATGGCCGCCCAAAGGGCTCGAGGTTCTCGACGCGCTGAAGCTGCCTTTGCTCAACACGCTGATCCTGCTTTGCTCGGGCACCACCGTGACCTGGGCGCACCATGCGCTCATCCACGGCCAGCGCGGCGGCGAGATGAAGGGGCTCTGGGGCCTGATCGGTGTCGGCGCCCATGACGGTTTGAAGAAAGGCCTGTGGCTGACGATCGTCCTTGGGTTAGTCTTCAGCGCCGTGCAGGCTTATGAATATTCGGTTGCGCCGTTTCCGTTTGGCGGGCTGAACTATGGCACGACCTTTTACATGGCGACCGGTTTTCACGGCTTCCACGTTTTGATCGGAACCATCTTCCTGATCGTCTGTCTGGTCCGCGCTTATAAGGGCCACTTCACCCCCAAGCAGCATTTCGGTTTCGAGGCCGCTGCCTGGTACTGGCATTTCGTCGATGTCGTGTGGCTGTTCCTGTTCATCGTCATCTACGTGTGGGGCGGCTGGGGTGCGCCGGTCCACTGATCGGACATGAACCGCTGGCCGCTGATTCCGACATTGCTGGTCGGCCTTGCCGTGGCGACCATGATCGGTCTCGGCATCTGGCAGTTGCAGCGCAAGGGCGAGAAAGAGGCCTTGCTCGCCCGCTATGAGGCGGCGGCAGGTTTGGATGCAGTGACTTGGCCTGCGGTGCCGGACAAGAACGCATTACCGCTTTTCCGCAACTCATCGCTTATGTGCATTCAGGTGGTCGGTTGGCAGTCGGTGTCCGGGACCAACGCCGACGGCAAGGCAGGCTTTGCCCATGTTGCATCATGCCAGACCGGCGGCGGCGAGGGGCCGGGTGCAAAGGTCGCCATTGGCTGGTCCGACCGGCCGGTCTCGCCCGATTGGACGGGGGGAGCCGTCAGCGGCATTATCGCGCCGGACAACAGCCAACTCATCAAGCTCGTCGCCACCGACAAAATCGAAGGCTTGGCGTTGCTGGCGAGGCCGTCGCCAGCGCAAATCCCCAACAACCACCTGCTTTACGCGATCCAGTGGTTCATCTTCGCCGCCGCTGCAGCCATCATCTTCATTCTGGCGCTAAGAAAGCGGCAGCAGGCGGAGGGGTGAGTCTCCCATCCGACCCGGCCTTTTATGTCCTGGCGGCGATTGCCGTCATATTGGTAGGCCTTGGCAAGGGCGGGTTTTCGGGGCTGGGTTCGGCATCGATGCCGGTCATGACGCTGGCCATCGATCCGATCAGCGGCGCCGCGATCCTGCTGCCGCTCTTCATCGTGCAGGACGCGGTAGGCGTCTGGTCGTTCCGCCGGACGGTTGACTGGCTGCTGCTCGCCTGGACGCTGCCGGGGGCAGTTATTGGCATTTTCCTTGGCTGGCTGCTTGCGGCAAGCGTGCCGGTCTGGACGGTCGAGGCGGCGGTGGGCGGCATTGCCATCGTCTTTGGCCTCAACCAGCTCGCGGCCCGGCGGGGCGCGAACGTATCACTCAAAAAGCCGCAACCCGATGCCGTGGGGCTGTTCTGGGGCGGCGTATCGGGCTTTACCAGCCAGATTGCCCTTGCGGGCGGGCCACCATTCCAGATCTGGGCGCTGAGCCGCAAATTGTCGCGCGACATGTTTGTCGGCACCAACGCGATGTTCTTTGCCGCGTCGAACTGGTTGAAGGTCCCGGCATTCGTGGCACTAGGGCAATTCACCACCCGCAACGCGGTGCTGACCGGCATCTTCCTGCCGCTCGCCATACTCAGCACCATCGCAGGCGTCTGGCTGGTCCGGCGGATTTCGCCAGAACGCTTCGTCGTTGCGATCAACCTGCTGATGGTTGCGGTGGGGGCAAGGCTGCTGTGGAGCGCGCTTACTTAGGCGAGATCACCATCAGCATCTGGCGGCCTTCCATGCGAGGATAAGCCTCCACCTTTGCGGTTTCTGCGGTATCCGCCTGGACGCGCTGTAACAGGTTCATGCCGAGCTGCTGGTGTGCCAGTTCGCGGCCACGGAAGCGCAAAGTGACCTTCACTTTATCGCCCTCCTCGATGAACTCGTTCACCTTCTTCATCTTCACCATATAATCATGGTCGTCGATGTTCGGACGCATCTTGATCTCCTTGATCTCCTGCGTCTTCTGGGTTTTGCGTGCGAGGTTGGCCTTTTTCTGGGCCTCGTACTTGAACTTGCCGATGTCGAGGAATTTGCAAACGGGGGGGTCGGCGTTAGGCGATACTTCAACCAGGTCGAGGCCGACTTCGGCCGCCTGTGCGATCGCTTCGCGGGTGTACATGACCCCCAGATTTTCGCCATCGTCGTCGATGACACGGACTTTTTCCGCGGTAATGAGATTATTGAAGCGCGGGCCACTTTTAACAGGTGGCGTCATGGCGCGCCGGGTCGGCGGGGTTGCGATAATCGATACTCCTGAGTTTATGATGGCGCTGCCCTTACCGCCAAACCGCCAAAAAATAAAGGGCTTTGGCGGGCATCGTCACCGAATATGGGGAGTGCGTGCTGTTGGTGCAACGCCCGCCCGTGTAATTCCACGCATACGTATGTATGATAAAAATATCAGCCGACTTTCAGTGCGCTACGCCGGGTTACATCGTTTTACCCGCCAGTTCACTTTACGTTTAGGTAAATTCCTGTATAACGCGACACATAATTAGGCGAATGTAGTTTATTAGAACTCATTTGAGCCATAAAATTTCGCGAGATTAAGGACTTAAATGAGTAGCTCCTCCAGCGGCTCGCTTTCGAGCGTGCCAAACGGGCGGATCATCGACTTTGAAATAGCCGAATTGCGCAAGCTGCCCTTTCAGGACAGCCTGTATCTCTGGGTGCGGGGGACACTTCCGGGGAAAGGCTTCGAAGCACGACTGGCGCCCCGACTGTATCACGACCGCCCAGATTATTGGGGCATCGAGGTCGCGGTGGTGCATGTGCCGACGCCTGCTAACGATGTCGGCGTTGCCGATGAGCCGCTGATATTCGAACGATCGGTTCCGTTGACCGGGATCACGGGTGTTCGGGGGATCACCGTGATCGGTGCAAACCAGGTCAAGCGAATCGAGATAGCCGACGAGTCCTGAAGAGGGTCGCAACTCGCCGGTTTGGGTCGGGGGCAGGTCGGTAACGGCCTGTCCCCGCACTCGTTTTTGGCCGGAAGCAAAAACGCTCATTCCGCCAGCTCCACGAGCATGTCGACCGTCAGGATCTGCGGTAAGACCCGAGGCTCGCCGCCCGCCGGAAAATAGAGATAAAGCGGTACGCCCGAGCGGCCATGCAAGGCGAGGAAGCGCGCGATGGCTGGATCGCGGCGGGTGAAGTCGCCTTTCAGGGTGACAATGCCAGCGTCGGCGAAAGCCTTGGCTGTTGCATCGCGGTCGATAGCTGCCGCCTCGTTCACCTTGCAAGTTACGCACCAGTCGGCAGTGAAATAGACAAAGACATTCCGCTTTTCCGCGCGCAGCTTTGCGAGTTTGGTTTCGGAGAAGATATCGCCCGGCAGTTCCGAGGCTGTCGGCTCATTCAGCGAAGGTGCGGGCAGCATAAACGCCGCAACCAGCGCTGTGCCAGCAACCGCCGCCAAGGCTAGCGAAGGCTTCCGGTTCCGGCTCCACGCCAGCAATACCGCGACAACGACGGCAGCAAGGATACCGATCACCATTCCTGTCGTCCCGCTCAACCGCCAGAGCAACCACAGCAGCGCTAGCGCCGTCAGGCCCATCGGGATTGCCATTGTCTTGCGGAATGTGCCGAGCCACGGACCGGGCCTGGGCAGCATCCACCGCGCCGCCGGGACATAGGCGATGACGAGGAACGGGAGCGCCAGCCCGAAACCCAGCCCCGCAAACAGCAGCAGCGCTTGCTCCACCGGCAACAGCAACGCCGCGCCCATCGCGGCGGCCATGAAGGGGCCGGTGCAGGGGGTGGCGACAACCGCCGCAAGCACACCTGTCCAGAAGCTGCCCGCCCATCCTTGCTTGCGCGTCAGGGCATCACCTGCGCCGACCGAGCCGATTTCGAATAGCCCGGCAAGATTGGCGGTGACCGCGACCATCAGCAACAGGAGGAGCAGGACGATCTTGGGGTCTTGCAGCTGGAAGGCCCAACCGACCTCTTCGCCCGCCGCGCGCAAGGCCAGCATGATGCCGCCCAATGCAAGACAACTTAACAGCACGCCGCCGGTGTAAGCCAGCGCATCGGTCCGTGCGGCCCTTTCGTCGCCGCCCATCTTGGCAAGGCTCAGCGCCTTCAGCCCTAGTATAGGGAACACGCAGGGCATGAGGTTAAGCAGCAGACCCCCGAGGATCGAAAAGCCCAGGATCAAGCCGAAGTTCATAGTGGTTTCGGCGTTGGCAGAGGCGCCTTCCTGGCCCAGAACGGAGACGACATCGCCGCTCGTCGGCACCGCCCCCGGCATGGCGCGCAATTCCAGACCTTGCGCATCGTTGAAACGGAGCAGGCCGTCGATGCGCCCGTCGAACGCCTGACTGACCTCGCCCGTCACCACAAGCCAGTCGCCGGTGCGGCGCGCCGATTGCGGGGCGGCATAGCGGAACAGGTTTTCGCTTTGCGGGAAGAACCAGATTTTCTGGACGCCCGCGCTTTTGGGATAAGGGATGGCAATCGCAATCCGCTTGCCGTCGATTGCGTAGCGCGCTTCGCGATCGAGCGGCACCGGCAAGGCGGCGCGCCACTGGTCGAACCGGGCGCGGCTGGCGCTGGCTATCTTACCGTCACCGATGGTCAGTGGCACGGAGAGCGTGCTGCCCTCTGGCACGCACACGAGGTCCGAGCAGGCTGACCAGCGAGCCTCGACACTGATGTCCAATGGTTGGCGCGGCTGAACCGTGGGCGCGATTTTAAGGTCTATAAGGAAAGCATGCTTAGCCTTGTAGATATGGTTCATGAAGCCGCTGACAATCAGCGTTTCGGGCACCGGCGCGCGGATCGGGCCTGCGGTGACGCCCGGGGGCAGCTTCCATTCGAGCTCAAGCGGCGTCCCTGCATCGCCGGGGTTCAGCCAGTAGTCGTGCCAGCCGGGCTTGGGATCCATGACAATCGCGACGGTCACGGTGTCGCCGGGGGAGGGGGTTGTGGCTTCGGCTTCGATGGCGGCGGTGATGTTTTTGGATGCACCGGGGACTTGCGCGTGCGCCAGTCCGGCAGCGAAGAAAAGTGCAAGGAAAAAGGCGCAAAGGTAACGAAGTTCACGACCCGTTACCCCCCGCATCCCCTTCCCCAAAGGCACCACCGCCGTCTTGTTAAATGGAGACAGGGCGCGCGTCAGCGTCATGCGAATCCCATGCCATAGGGCGGGGGCTGTAGGACAGCGATATTTCTCATCCACCAATCTCGTCGTGTCATTGGTGCGTTGGGTGAATTCAATTTAATGTCACCCAACGCAGCAACGAACCAACGGGGTTTAGCCCAAACGCGCCAGCGCAGCTTGCAAGCGTTCGGCTTCGGCGGCCTTTTCGGCGTGGTCGGCGCGGGCTTTTTCGACGGCTTCGGGTTTGGCCTTTTCGACAAAGGCGGCGTTGGAAAGGCGGCCCGCGAGCGCGTCGCGCTCCTTGGTGGCGGCTTCGATGGCTTTGGAGATGCGGGTGCGTTCGGCATCTAGGTCGATGATACCTTCGAGCTCAATGTTGGCACCAAATCCTTCAAGCTCAATCACCAGCGCGCCGCGTTTCGCACTCTTCGTTTGCAACCGATCCACTATGTGGTCCTGATCGCGTCCCTCGACCCAAAGCAATAGATCAACGCGGGCCAATCGCATGACGGCAGACTCATTGCTGAGCAGGTATTTTTCGACAGTCTTTGATTGCTCGTACACGGTCATGCGAGGTCGCACACTGGGCGGGACATTGAGCTCCGTTCGAGCGGTTCGAATTTCCTTTATCATCCGGACAATCCACTCGATCTCAGCCGTCGCCTCAGCATCAACCTCAGCCTTCGGCTCAGGCCACTTCGCATGGATCAGATCATATTTCCGTTCACCCATCGAATGCCACAGCTCTTCGGTGATGAATGGCATGAACGGATGCAGCATCACCAATATCTGGTCGAGCACCCAGCCGGCGACGATCTTGGACTCTGCGTCCATTTCCTGCTTCTCGCCATCGACGAAGGCGGGCTTTATCAGTTCCAGATACCAGTCGCAGAACTGGTCCCAAACGAAATGGTAGATCGCGTCGGCCATGCCGTCGAAGCGGAACTCGGCGAAGGCCTTGTTAAGCCTTTCGATCGTCTCGACCACCTCGCCGATGATCCAGCGGTTGACCGCGAGTTCGGCCTTGGGTGCGGAAATCGAATGCGATCCGCCGATGCCGTTCGACTGCGCAAAGCGCGCCGCGTTCCACAGCTTGGTGGCGAAATTGCGGTATCCGGCGACGCGGCTTTCATCCATTTTGATGTCGCGGCCCTGGCTCTCCATTGCCGCCATGAAGAAGCGCAGCGCGTCGGCGCCATATTGGTCGATCAGGCCCAGGGGATCTACGGTATTGCCCTTCGACTTCGACATCTTGCTGCCATCGGCGGCGCGGACGAGGCCGTGGAGATAGAGCGTCTTCCAAGGCACTTCCTTCATGAAGTGCAACCCCTGCATCGCCATGCGGGCGTCCCAGAAGAAGAGGATGTCGAAGCCCGAGACGAGGACATCGTTGGGGTAGTGGCGTTGAAGCGCGGTCGTCTGCTCCGGCCAGCCCAACGTACCGAATGGCCAGAGTGCCGAAGAGAACCATGTATCGAGGACGTCTTCGTCTTGCTTAAGCGCCACGCCTTCGCCAGCCAACGCCTGCGCCGCTGCCTCGTCTTCGGCAACGTAGATCTTGCCGTCGGCGTCGAACCATGCCGGTATCCGGTGCCCCCACCATAACTGGCGGCTCACGCACCAAGGCTGGATATTCTCCATCCAGTTGAAATAGGTCTTTTCCCACGATTTGGGCACGATATCGATTGCGCCCGAGCGCACCGCTTCGATGGCGGGTTTCGCCAAAGTCGCGGCATCGACATACCATTGGTCGGTCAGCATCGGTTCGATCACCACCGCCGAGCGGTCGCCAAAGGGTTGCTGGATGGCCTTGTCCTCGACCGCAATCATCAGGCCGTCGGCGTCGATATCGGCGACTACGCGCTTGCGGGCCTCATAACGATCGAGCCCGCGATAGGCGTCGGGGACGAGGTTGAGCGCGTCGATTTCTGCAGCCGTCCATGCCGCACCGCTGGCAATCGCTTTGGCCTGTGCGACGGCTTCTTCATAAGGCGCGCCGTCGGTGCGCATCGCGGCGACTTCGTCCATCAGGCGGTACATCGGAATGTCGTTGCGTTGCGCCACGCCATAGTCGTTCTGGTCGTGCGCGCCGGTGATCTTGACCGCGCCCGAGCCGAATTCGGGGTCGGGATATTCGTCGGTGATGATCGGAATCAGGCGGCGGTGCGCCTTGGGGCCGACGGGGATTTCGCAGAGCTTGCCGACGATCGGCTTATAGCGTTCGTCCGAGGGATGCACCGCCACAGCGCCGTCGCCAAGCATCGTTTCGGGGCGCGTGGTGGCGATGGAGATATAGTCGCGTTCCTCTTCGAGCGTGATAGTGCCGTCGGCATCGCGCTCGATGTAGGTGTAGGTCTCGCCGCCCGCGAGCGGATATTTGAAGTGCCACATATGGCCCTGCACTTCGCGCGTTTCGACTTCGAGGTCGGAAATCGCGGTCTTGAAATGGGGGTCCCAGTTGACGAGGCGTTTGTCGCGGTAGAGCAGGCCCTGGTTGTAGAGATCCACGAAGACCTTGATGACGGCCTTCGAAAAGCCCTCGTCCATCGTGAAGCGCTCATTCTCCCAATCCATCGAGCAGCCGAGGCGGCGGAGTTGCTGCGTAATTTCGCCGCCCGATTCCTCTTTCCATTCCCAGACCTTGGCGACGAATTCGTCGCGGGTGAAGTCGGTGCGTTTTTGTTGGGCAAGCGCCATCTGCCGTTCGACCACCATCTGCGTCGCGATGCCGGCATGGTCGGTGCCGACGACCCACAAGGCATCCTTGCCCTGCAAGCGCGCGTGGCGGATCAAGATATCCTGCAACGTGTTGTCGAGCGCGTGGCCGATATGAAGGCTGCCGGTCACATTGGGCGGGGGGTTGACGATCGTATAGGGCTCGGCCTCGGGGCGCTCCGGGCGGAAGGCGCCGGTCGATTCCCAATGCGCATACCATTTCGCCTCGATGGCGGCGGGGTCGAAAGTCTTGTCGATGGTCATGGCGCTGCCCATGCCAGCGGCGGCGCGATTGGGCAAGCTTTGCTGCGGTTATGCCGCCCCTATACCGCTTGCGTCATGTTGCTGGCCCTGCGGCTGTAGAGGAAATACACCACAACGCCGATGCCCATCCATATGAAGAAATTGCGCTGCGTGCTGAAGGGCAGGCTGTAGAACAGATAGGCGCAGCCCAATATGGCGGCGGGCGCGATGATGTTGGCGAGCGGCGCGCGGAACGGACGGTGGAGGCCGGGCTCGCGCCGCCGCAGGATCAGCAAAGCGAGTGCGGTTGCGATAAAGGCGGCGAGCGTGCCGGCATTGGCGAGTTCTGCGATGGAGGCGAGCGGCATCAGGCCGGCGATGATGGCGCAGACGATGCCGGTCAGGATCGTCACGGTGACCGGCGCGCCCGTTCTCGGGCTGAGCTTGCCAAGGCTTTTCGGCAACAGGCCATCGCGCGCCATCACGAAGAAGATGCGGCTTTGCCCGAACATGAAGGCGAGAATGACCGTCGGCAGAGCGATCACCGCGACCGCGGCGATGAAGGCTGCCGAGCCGGGATGGCCCAAAGATTTGAGGATGAAGGCGAGCGGCTCGGGGCTTTTGGCGAACTGGTCGAAGGAAACAGCGCCTACCGCCGACAGCGCCACCAGCGAATAGATGGCAATGCAGGCCACCATCGAACCGACAATGCCGATCGACAGGTTGCGGCCTGGGTCCTTGGTTTCCTCGGCAGCGGTCGAGACCGCGTCGAAGCCGTAAAAGGCGAAGAAGATGACGGCGGCGGCCGACATCACGCCGCGATTGGCACCTTCCGCATCGACATGCGCGCCGAAGCCATAGGGCATGTAGGGTTCGAAATTGGCGGGGTCGAACGCAGGGAGTGCAAGTGCTACGAACACCGCCAGCGCGACGAGTTTGAAAACCACGAGCCAGCTATTGATCGTTGCGCTTTCGCGTGTTCCCATCAGCAGCAGGCCGGTCACGATGGCCGTGATGAATATGGCGGGCAGGTTGATGAGGCCACCGTCGGCCGGACCCGCCGCCAGATATTGCGGCAGCTCTATCCCGAAACCGCTCAGAAAGCCGACCGCATAGCCCGACCAGCCCACGGCGACGGCGGCACAGACAACCGAATATTCGAGGATCAGGGCCCAGCCCACGATCCATGCGACGGGTTCGCCCATCGCGGTGTAGCTATAGGTATAGGCGCTGCCCGATGCGGGGATAAGCGTGGCAAGCTCGGCGTAGGCGAGTGCCGCGCAGGCACAGATCAGGCCGGCAACGACAAAGGACAGGGTAACCGCAGGTCCGGCGCGTTCAGCGCCGACGCCGACGAGGGTGTAGATGCCCGTGCCGACAATTGCACCGACGCCGAGCATGACCAGATGCCAGGCAGACAGCGTCTGCGCCATGCGCTCGCCGTCAGTTTTGTCGACCAGCTCGGCAATCGATTTGCGCCGGAAAAATTGCGCCATGCCTTATCCCCCCAAACCCGTTATTTCTTCAGATGCTTGCCCACCCATTCGAACACCGTCTGGTGCCACTGGATCGAATTTTTGGGCTTCAATATCCAGTGATTTTCGTCGGGGAAAACCAGCAGCTTCGATTCGACGCCCTGTTGCTGCAACGCAGTGAAGGCGGCGAGCGACTGCGAATAGGGGATGCGGTAATCCTTCTCGCCGTGGATGACCAAGGTCGGCGTCTTCCATTTGGCGACATGGTTGACCGGGTTCCACTTTTCGGGCTCGGTGCGGGTCGTCCAAGGGCCGCCATTGTCCCACTGGTCGAACCACAGTTCCTCGGTCTCATATGCCATCGCGCGCAGGTCGAAAATGCCCGCGTGGGTGACAAGGCATTTGAAGCGGTCGGGCCAGTTGCCCGCGATCCAGTTGGTCATGTAACCGCCATAGGAGCCGCCCAGCGCGCAGGCGTTACCGGTGTCGAGCTGCGCGTCGATTTTTGCGACCGCCGCCATGCCTTTTTGAAGGTCTTCGAGCGGCCAGCCGCCCCAGTTTTTGTTGATGCTGTCGGTGAATTTCTGGCCGTAGCCGGTAGAGCCGTGAAAATCGATGGTGACCACTGCGTAGCCTTGGGACGCCATCACCGCAGGGTTCCAGCGGTAAGACCAGCTATTGTTGAATGTCCCCTGCGGCCCGCCGTGGATGAGTAAAAGCACGGGCAATTTGCCCATCGCATTCTGAGGTTTGACGATCTGCCCGAACACTTGCTCGCCATTGGCTCCGGCAAAATCGAACTTCTGGTAGTTGACCGGATCGAGCGCAGCAAAAGCTTCCGCGTTCACATTGGTCAGCCGCTTCGTTTTGCCCTTGGTGTCCATATGGACGAGGTCGGCGGGTCCGGCGATGCTGTCGATGGCATACACAATGTCGCCATTGGCAAGCGGCACCGCCGCAGCGATATGCCCGCGATCGGTAAGGCGCGTGACCTTGCCCTTGAGATCGACGCGATAGAGCGGTGTTTCGAGCACATCCTGCGCGGTGACGAGCAGGCTCTTGCTGTCCGCCGCCCAGGCGACCGAACCGACCGAGCGATCCCAATTTTCCGTGAGCGCGGTGACCTTACGGGTCTTGACGTCCATCAGCTTGAGGACCAGCCGGTCGGCTTCGTAGGTCGCGCGCGCCATCGAGGTCCAGGCGAGCCATTTGCCGTCCGGCGAGGCTGCGGGGGTCGTATCGGTGCCTGCATTGTCGGCGGTCAGGTTGACAGGACTGGCGGACTGCAGCGCCGAACGGTAGATGTCGAGATTGGTTGACTTCGCCTCATTAGCATCCGCCTTGCGCAAGGCGAACAGCACCGCGCTGCTGTCTGCGGTCCAGCTAACCTCTTCCCCGCCGCCAAAGGGTTTCGAAGGCGCATCGCCAAGCAGATTGCCATCCATCGCCTCGCCCAATGTGCCGAGCTTGCCGTCGGCACCGAGTACGACGGTGAAGATACGGCTGTAATTACCCGGCGTTTCCCATTGGTCCCAATGGCGGACCATCAACTGGTCATATTCGCGTCCGGTGCCGGGGCCGGGCTTGGAAGTATCGCCATCCTTCTCGCAGCCGAATTCGAGGCAGTCACGCGCGACATCTCCCCAGACGGCGAATTTCTTGCCATCTGGGGAAATCTTGAAGCCGCTGACATCGGCCTTGAAATTGCTCGCCTGCGTGGCGGTGCCGCTGGCAATATCGTAACGCCAGATCTGTTCGCTGCCGCTTTCGTTGCTGATGTAGAATATGCTCTTGCCGTCGGGAGCGAAGGCCGGGTCATGCTCGTTCTTGTCGGGTTTCGAGGCGAACTTCACAGGCTGCGCGTTTGGCGTTCCCAGCTTGAGCATATACAGGTCGGTACGGCCTTTGTTGCCCTCGAGATCGGTCTCGCGAAGCTGGTAGGCGACCATCGTCCCGTCGGGCGAGGCGGTGGGCGCGGAGAGGCGCTTCATCGTCGCAAGATCGGTTTCGGTCATCGGGCGGGCGAGAGCTGGGGAGGCAAGAGCGATGGCCGCGCTGGCGGCGAGCAGGAGCGATTTGGTCATAGCGGGCAAGCTAATCAGCGTTACCGGACCGCGCAAGAAAATTGCCACCGACGGACAGATATGGTTGCGTTTTCTGCAACTGGTCGGCGCCTGTCTGTGCATTGAAAATCTTGCGTTTTTGCCTTATTTGCACGGCATAACAAAAACATAAGGATGCCTTCTTGGGGACGACCCGGCCTTTGCGGGCTGTGGCATAGAGAAGGAAAAAGCCATGCAGAAACTGGCGAGCTTGATCGGCGCGGTAGCGCTCAGCAGCCTGCTTTTCTCGGTCACGATTGTCTGACCGGAAGCATTGCTTGCAATAGCAACGGACGGGCGGGGATTTCTCCGCCCTTTTGTTTTTCAAAGTGAAGAATTTTTCACGCAAAGGCGCAAGGATTTTCAAGAGCGCAGCTCTTCAATAAAATCTCACTCGCGCATTTGCGTTGATGACATTGATTGGATGCGCCGGCCTCTTGATAATCTTTGCGCCTTTGCGTGAAACAAGATGGCACAATGCTACAGCTTCGACAGGTCTATTTGACCAGCGCGCCACCCTTCATCACATTGCTGACATTTTCCAGCACTCTGACATCCGCCAGCGGGTCGCCGCTAACCGCGACCAGATCGGCAAAGCGCCCCGGCGCGATGCTACCCAGCTCGCTTTCCTTGCCCAGCAATTCCGCCGCGCGAATAGTGGCTGACTGAATCGCCTGCATCGGGGTCATGCCGTAGCGGACCATATAGCCAAACTGCCGCGCATTAAGGCCGTGCGGATAGACGCCGCTATCGGTGGCATAGGCGATGTTGACGCCCATCTTGACCGCCTTGGTAAAGCCCTCGCGCTGGACATCGGTGGTCTCGCGATTCTTGCGCAGATATTCCTCGGGCCATTTCTCTTTGGTGCCGATGTCTTCGATGTAATCGCCATTATAGACATCCATGGCCAGCCAGGTGCCCGCTGCCTTGGCCATTGCCAGCGCTTCGTCGTCGATCAGGCTGGCATGTTCGATCGAGCGCACGCCAGAACGGATGGCATTTTTGATACCGATCGCGCCATGGGCGTGGGCGGTGACAAACACCCCGCGCTCTTTGGCGGTTTCGACCACTGCGCGCATTTGCGCTTCGGTCAGTTCGGGTTCGCCCGGTTCGGTGCCGATGGCAAGCACCGCGCCGGTGGCAATCATCTTGATAAAGTCTGCACCATTGTCGATGAGATAGGCCGTTTTTGCCGCCGCTACTTCAGGCGTGGCGCTGACGCCAAGCCGCATGTCGGCGGGCAATTGCTCGTTCGGCACCACACCGTTCAACTCGCCGCCGCCCTTGGGGATAGTGATATAGGCGCCGGCGACGAACATGCGCGGTCCCGGCACATGGCCGGCGTTGATTGCGTTTTTCAGCGCGACATCGGTGAGGCCGCGGTAGGTGCCCACATCGCGCACCGTTGTGAACCCCGCTTCCAAAGTGACTTTGGCATTATGCGCGCCGATCAATGCTGTCGCTGCGGGTGAGGTTTTGATGGGGAGTTCCAGATCGGCGCTCTGCCCGGCATCGGCCAAATGGGTGTGGAGGTCGATCAGGCCGGGAAGTACGGTGTAGCCGGACCAGTCGATCCGCTCGGCGCCGGTTGGGGTCGGGCCGCAAGCGGTAACGGCGGTGATCCTGTCATCGGTGATGCCGATGCACTGGCCGGTCAGCACTTTTCCCGCCGCTACGTCGACCAGCCTGCCGGTTTCCACATAAAGTGTTTTGGCTGTCGAAGGCGCTGGAACGGCGGCCAGCAGGATCGCGGCAATCAGCCTGCTGCGCATCACCCTTTTTTGGTGATGCGGGTGATTTCGCGTTCGACCATCGCTTCGACGATGGGCGGCAGGTTATTGTCGAGCCAGTCCTTCAGCATCGGGCGCAAAAGGTCGCGGGTCAGGCCTTCCAATGAAGTTTCGCCCGAACGGACGATCTGCGGAGCGACACCGGGTTCGGACAGGGTCTGCAAGGCGGAGAAACTATGGCGCAGGCTTTGTGCCTTGCTGTCGTCGAGCAGGACTTCTTCGACCGGCTCGTCGGCGGCCGTTTCGGTCAGTTCGAGAATGTCGTCTTCGTCCGTTTCCAACGGCACGGCCTTGGGCGCGCGCTTAATGGCGGGCCGAATCCGTTCGTCATCGGCGATGATGCGTTTGATGGAGGACAGAATTTCGTCCATCGATGGTTCGTTCCGGCCTTCTGCCATAGTCCCAGCCCCCGCTGAAAATCTGCCTATTTGCTACCCGGCGTACGGTCGGGAAGCGGCTCTATGTCCGCTCTTTGCGCGGGCGTGTCAACGGTTCGCGTCGATTTGACCGTTGGATCGGGGTTGCTATCCCAATCGAACCAGGCATCGTCGACCTTTTCATATTCGGCGACCGGATCGTAAAGCGCGCCGCCCTCAAGTCCCAGATCGCGTGCTTCGGCGCGGCCCATTGCGGCCAGCAACGTAAAGCCGGCGACATAGGCATTGCGCCGAGCGGTCACCAGTTGCACCTGGCTGTTCAGCAATTCGCTTTCGGCATTCAAAATGTCGAGAATAGTGCGGTTACCGACGCTGTTTTCGGCGCGCGTGCCTTCCAGCGACAAGGCGTTCGCCGAAACGGCGCGTTCCGAAGCTGCGATGACTTCGTTCGATGCGCGCCAGCTTGCGTAGGCGGCGCGTGTTTGCGCAATCACCTCTCGCTCCGCTGCAATTTCAAGCTCCTGCGCCTGCCCCAATCGCGCCTGTGCCTGGCGGATCTGCGCTGCTGGCTGACCGCCCTGATAAAGCGGAATCGTTGCGCGGACGCCTGCCTGCGCTGTGAAGGAACTATTATCCGCCTGGAAACCGGGGATGTTCGAAGAGATGGAATTCAGGGCGTTGCTGTAGGACGGCGAGGTAAACACGCTGACCGTCGGCAAGCGCGAAGCATTGGCTGCGCGACGGTCGAAGCCAGCCGCTTCGCGGCTTTCCTTGGCTGCAATCAGGTCGGGGTTGCTGTCCAGTGCCACATTAACAGCAGCGTCAGGCGTTTCAGGCAGGTTCGGCAAAGGTGGCGGCGCTTCCAGCTGGCCGGGCTGGCGGCCGATGAGCTGGATGTAGATTTCCTTCGAGCGGATCAGGTTTGCCCTTGCCGATTCGAGCGCGCTGGTCTGCAATGCCAGCCGTGCTTCGGACTGCGCGACATCGGTACGGGTCAAATCGCCGATTTCGAAACGGTCGCGCGTTGCCTCCAGGTTGACCGTCAGCACGCCGACCTGTGCACGGTTCAACTCGACAATGGCTTCATCGCGGATCACGTCCATATAGGCACCGACGACAGCCGAGAATATTGCGCTTTCGGTGCCTCGCAAATTGGCGAACCCGGCCTCTACGCGGTTTTCGGCCGCGCGCACCGCGTTCCGGATGCCGCCGCCTGCATAGATAGGTGCCGATATCGTGCCACTGACGCTGAACCCGCGTGCTTGTGTCACCGAGGAACCGCCATCCTGCATGATATTTTCGAAATAGGTCGGCTGTGCTGTGATATCGGGACGACCATTGGCCTTGGCCAGCGGCACGCCTTCGTTGGTCGCTTTTTGCCCCTCGCGCGCTGCGGTCAGACTTGGGTTGGTTTCGTAAGCCGACACCAGCGCCTCGCGCAGCGTATCGGCAGCGGCGGGCGCGGCCAGCGTTGCCGAGGCCAACAGTGCGGCAATGACCGACGTCCGCGAACTCAAAACACGAACTCCCGCTTGCGCGCGAATTCGGGAAGGGGCGCAATCTCGCTGTCGGCAAAGCGCCGCAGCGCGACCTTTCCGCCGCGCACAATGCCGAGTGCCAGCGAGGTAACGCCGCGTTCGACAAGCCCGGTAACGACACGCGCGCCTTCCTGTGCGGCGGCAAGCAAAGTGTCTGGTATCTCTTCGACCGCACCGTCGATGAAGAAAAGCGAAAACTTGCCCGACTTTGGCGCGTCCGCATTGTCCATGGCTGTCACTGATGCGCGTGTTGCGAGCAGGGTTGCTGCATAGCTTTTGGGTTCGCCAATGAAGAGGATCTTGTCATCGGATTTCACTTCTGCAGCCTGAAGCATCAACGCCGTGGCTACCGGCGGGTTCAGCACCTTGCCATTGGCAAGCGGTATCGACCGGTCCATATAAGCGGTCGCGCGGGCGGCTTCGGGCACAAAATCCTCGCGCGCGGTGCTGCCCATCGCGGCGAGTACCCATGCGTCAGTCACGCCGCTAGTGCGCAACTGGCTATCCACCATCGCGCGGCGCATATTGGCAAAATCGGCAGATTGCATCGAAACACTTCCAGTAATTTGTGGCGCCATCTGGCACAACTGTATTGCAATGACAATACAGCTTATGATTCCGGTTCTAGCCAGCGCCAGCCGAAACGCCAAGCAGGATTCAGACGAACGCCGGATTTTGGGTGGCAAACAGCAACTTTTTCCGTAGCTTGTGGCTGGCGGGGCACAGCCCGCTGATTGCCGGTTGCAAAGGCGGGGCCGGTTCGCTAGATGCCCGCCTCCACCACAAACATCATTGCTGTTTCAGCTTTTTTGTTGCTCCGGGGCCCGATGGCGGAGTGGTGACGCAGAGGACTGCAAATCCTTGCACGCCGGTTCGATTCCGGCTCGGGCCTCCAACTATCAACACCCACCACATAGGCAATGTACAAAGCGCGATCGGCGTGGTTTTCGGCTGTTCCGAATACAACGCGACTAAAACAAGTCAGTTTTGTGACATTCATATTGCAATATTTGTCACATTAGTGTAACAATTTCTCCAGAGGTCGGGAGAATTGTTATGAAAATGTTATTTGCCAGCGTCTTGGTCGTGGTTTCGGCGACCGGAGTCGCGCAGGCCGAGCCGGTTTTGACCGGAGAAGTGGCATATCCGCAAAAGGCCATCGGCTATGAAGCGTTGGTTGCTGGCGATAGTGAACGGGCCATAAGCGATATGCTCGCCGGGAATGTCAGTCGGCACGATCCGGCGTATCTGCTGAATCTGGGGCAGGCATACGCGCGGAGCGGCGATGTAGCGAAGGCGCGCGAACTGTTCCGGATGGCGGCGAGAAAGCGCGATTCCGTCGATCTTGTTCTTGCTGACGGGCGGGTGATGAACTCGAAGCTCGCGGCACGCCAGGCGCTCGCCACCGTTCAGGTCGGTCTGGCAAGCCGCTGATAAACTGAATTTACCGAAGCCGGTTTTCCGGTTCTGGTGCGGGCCTTCACGGCCCGCCTTTTTTATTTGTCCGGAATAGTTTCGCCGCGTTAACGTAATTCCGCGCGTGTCACAATTCAGACGCAAAACATTCTTCCAACTGCAATGCGATAAGCACAGCCAAGTCATAGGCGGCTCCTAATCGCCTAATCCGACAACGGGTGGGGCCTAACGTTGATTCGTCGCTGGTCCGTTGCAATGCCCGAAAAGGGTGAGCCTAATTAGTTGCGGAGAATCATAATGTTAGACCCTAAATTGCGCGGTATTGTCTATGCGACTGCTGCTGCAGCTCTCGTTGCCGGTTGCGGCGCCGACGACATTGCCTCGCCGGGCACCGGCGGAAATATCACCATCAACAATCCTGCGCCTCCTCCCCCTCCGCCTCCTCCTCCCCCGCCACCTTCGGTTGTGACGCCGGCAGGCGGCTGCCCGACCATTTCGGATCCTCAGGGATTGACCGATAGCGGCACGATCACCGGCCCGACCGGCGAATATCGCGTCTGCACGTTGCCCGCGCGGATCAACGTCAGCTCGACGTTGCCGAAGATTGCCGGCGTACTTTACCGCCTCGGCGGCCGCGTCGATGTTGGTACCGACCAGGGTCCCACTTCGACCAACAATGTCGTCACGCTCACCATCGCGCCCGGGGTCATCGTCTTTGGCGGCACTGGTGTATCGTGGCTGCACGTCAATCGCGGCAACCGCATCAGCGCAGTCGGCACGGCGGCGCTTCCCATCATCTTCACCAGCCGCGACAATGTTCTCGGCCTCAACACCGACAGTTCGATCGGTCAATGGGGCGGCGTCGTGCTTTCGGGCCGTGCACCGATAACCGATTGTATCGCACCTGCTGCGACCCCCGGTACAGCGGCCTGCGAACGCCAGGTCGAAGGTGCAGTTGATCCTGCGCTCTACGGCGGAGCACAGCCTGCCGACAACAGCGGCCGGATGAGCTATGTTCAAATCCGCTATTCGGGTTTTGTGCTGTCGGGTAACTCCGAGCTGCAGTCGCTGACAACTGGCGGCGCTGGCTCGGGCACCGTGCTCGACCATATCCAATCGTTCAACAGTTCGGACGATGCTGCAGAATTCTTCGGCGGTGTTGTCAACATGAACTATTTCGTGTCGATCGGCGCAGACGACGACAATCTCGACACCGACACGGGCGTCAAGGCGAACTTCCAATATGTATTGGCAGTCCAGCGTCAGGGTGCGGGCGACTCGATGATCGAAGCTGACACCGACAACGCACTTGACGGCAATACACCGCGCCAGAATACGCGCCTGTCGAACTTCACTTTTATCCAACGGAACAACACTGGTAACCTTGCGGCAATCCTGCTGCGTGGCGGCACGGATTACACGCTGGCCAACGGTGTAATCGTCAGCCCGAACACATCGTGCCTTCGCATCAGCCGTCCGCAGACTGCTTCGGCCACTGTCGATGCAGCTATCGATGAAGCCGGCGCTCCGCTGGTTCGCTCGGTGGTCGCGCAATGCGGCACGCCTGCCTTTGTCGGGCTGAACGGTGTGACCGATGCGCAAGTGACCGCGATCTTTGGTTCGGGTGCCAATAACAACAATAGCGCCTTTACCCCGACGCTGTCCTCGTTGTTCATCAACGGTGCCAACGAAACTGCGGTAACGGCGTTCAATGCCAGCACGCTGAACCCGTTCTTCCAGGCAACGAGCTATATAGGTGCGGTCCGCGATGCGAACGACACCTGGTATGCCGGCTGGACGTGCAACAGCGGAACCGCGACGCTGGGCACGAGCGTAACCGGTCTTTGCACCTCCCTCCCGACCTTCTGATAGGGCGGTAACTTCAAAGGGTGGGGTGCCGCATAGCCTGCGCACCCCGCCCTTTTTCGAATAAGAAAAAAGGGATAAGTCATGTTCAAGCCATTGGGGGCAATCAGCCTGCTGCTTTTGACCACTGCTTTGGTCGCGCCTTCGGTGGCAATGGCGCAGAATGTTGAGCCGGAGCAGGCAGAGTTAACCGAACAGCAAAGTCCGGATCAGGCGGTCTCGGAAAGCGAAAACGCCGAAGGCCAGGCCGATCAGGCTGACGAAGCAGCGGCTCCTGAAGAAGAGGAAGTCGACGTCTCGATTCCCGGCGGCGAGGAAATCGTAGTGCGCGGCTATATCGACCGCAACATTTCGAAGAACGCCCCGCAAGTGGTGTCGGTTCTGTCGAGCGCAGATATCGAACGCACCGGCGAAGGCGATATTGCGGGCGCGCTTGGCCGTGTAACGGGCCTCAGCGTCGTCGGCAGTGGTTTTGTCTATGTCCGCGGCCTTGGCGACCGCTATTCGCTGGCCTTGCTCAACGGCTCGCCGCTGCCAAGCCCCGAACCTTTGAAGCGCGTCGTTCCGCTCGACCTGTTCCCGACCAGCGTCATTGCCTCTTCGCTGGTGCAGAAAACCTATTCGCCGAATTTCCCCGGCGAATTCGGCGGCGGCGTTATCAACCTGACGACCAAGGCGATCCCGCGCGAGACGTTCCTGACGATCGGTGGCGACATCGGCAGTAATAGCGAAACTACAAACCAGCTGGGTTATACTTATTATGGCAGCTCGCAGGACTGGAGCGGTTTCGACAATGGCAATCGCGACCTGCAACCCTTGCTTCGTGCCTACACGCGGCGCGGCGGCCAACCGATCAGCGGCGGCACGATCGATACCCAGGCAATCGCTTCGCAACTGGTCACCGGCCGCAACGCCATAGTCCAGCGGAACAGGAACCTGCCGCCTAACGGCTCGGCAAGCCTTACCGGCGGCACCAGTTTTGAAATTGGCGACGATGCGACAATGGGCCTGCTCATCAACGCCGGATACAGCAATAAGTGGAAGACTCGCGACACGATCCAGCAGACCGCTTCAACGCTCGATCTGAGCCAGAAGGAACAGGATTTCCGGCGCGTTATCACCGACAACCGCATCGTCGTGAACGGATTGGTCGGCTTTGGTATTGAGGCCGGCGAACAGAAGGTGCGCTGGACCAATGTCTTCATCCGCGACACGCTGAAACAGGCGCGGCTGGGCGAGGGCACGCGCCAGTCGCTGTCGCCGACTGCCACCTTGCAGCAACAGGACACCGCCTGGTTCGAACGGCAGCTGGTCAATTCGCAATTTGTCGGGGAGTTCAAACTGTCGCCCGACATCAATCTGCAGACGCGCGTCGGCTATGCCAATTCGAAACGCGAATCTCCGGACGAATTCAGTTTTGAATATTATCGTAGCAATCAGGCATCCGACCCGTTCGGCCAGTTCTTCATCAACCGGCTGAACAACGGGCAGCAGGGTAGCGCGTCGGTAACATATTCGTATCTCAACGAAAATCTGTGGTCGGGTGGTCTCGATCTGTCGATCAAGGTTACGCCGGATATTACGACTACTTTCGGCTATGCCTATAGCGAAGCCACACGCCGCGTCGAACGGCGCAATTTCCTGTTCACAGCACCAAGCACCTTCCCGACCGCAGTCGCGCTGTTCCGGCCCGACTTCCTGTTGCAGCCCGATGTCATCGATTTCTACAATATCGCGCTCATCGATACCGATGAATCGAACCCGGTATTCGATGCGCGGCTGCTAACCAATGCGACCTATATGCAGGTTCAGGCGTTCATTACTCCCGAAGTGAGCCTGAACCTCGGCTTCCGCTATGAAGCGGCGAAGCAATCGGTCGAAATCGTTCCGGTTTTTGCAAACCAGGTGGTTTCAAATGCAACGACGCAGCTGAATAACGACTATTATCTGCCTGCGGCAACGCTGACCTGGGACATCAACGATCAGATGAAGCTGCGGATCAGCGGTTCGAAGACCATTGCCCGCCCGCAATTTCGCGAACTTATCTTCCAGAATTTCTACGATCCCGAATCAAACCGCCTGTTCCGCGGCAACCCTCTGCTGAATGACAGCCAGTTGTACAATGCAGAGGCGCGCTACGAATGGTATTTCGACCGCGATCAGCGCGTGACGGTTGCGGGCTTCTTCAAGCGTATCGACAATCCGATTGAGGCCTTTTCCAGCTTCGACCAGAACTCGGTCGTTACCAGTTTCGCCAATGCGCCCAAGGCCGATCTGTACGGTGCGGAAATCGAAACGCAGAAATATTTCGATCTGGGCAGCGAAGATGGCGGCGGTTTCTTCGGTACTCGCCGCGCGGTCGTGATCGCCAATTATACCTACACCAAGTCGAAAATCAGCGTGAAAGCGGGTGACCCGGTTGCCGTGTTCGGCTCGGCTTCGACCAGCGCTCTCGACTTCTTCACCGATGGCTCGCCGTTGACCGGTCAGTCCGACCATCTGGTCAATCTGCAGCTCGGTCTCGAAGATACCGAGCGGCTGTCGCAGCAGACAATCCTTCTGACATATGCCAGCGAGCGCGTCACCAGCCGCGGCGCATCGCTTCAGCCCGACATCAAGGAAAAGCCGGGCTTCCAGCTCGACTTCGTCGCCCGCGAAGGCTTCACCATCGGCGGCAAGGAAGCCGAGCTGAAATTCGAAGCCCGCAACCTGCTCAACACCCGATATCAGGAGTTCCAGGAAAGCGGCGATAACAAGATTTTCTACAACCGCTACAAGCAGGGAGTGAGCGCCTCGATAGGCGTCGAAATCAACTTCTAGGCAGTCCCCCAACCCCCACTGGCGGCGGTGCATCCAAGCGATGGGCCGCCGTTCTTTTTGACGCTTTAGGGCTATTTGCGCTGACGTCATAAAAGTGTAGTTTTATCGTCATCGACGAGTCTCCGAGCCGACCTAGCCCGCTCGGGTCTGGAATCCATCCGGGGGGACAATGGCAATTTCGCTTGCAGAACGGGTAAGCCTGCAGTCGCGCCGCATCCCGCGCGTGCCGCTGGCGTCGGTGCTGATCGGCGTGCTCGCGTTGCTGCTCGCGGTGCAGGTCGCGCGGCTGTTCTGGGCGGTGGTTACCCCTGTAGGGCCGCTGGGCAACTGGCGTCCGGCACAGGTGAATTTCGTGCCGCCCGCCGCGCGGATGGCCTTGTTCCTTGGGTTCGATCCCTTTTTCCGCAATGATGCGACCGCGACCACAGCCAATGTCACGTCGCTCAGCCTCACATTGTTCGGCATTCGTGCCAATGAAAGTTCGGGCAGCGGCTCGGCGATTATCGCAGGCGAGGACGGCATACAGAACAGCTACGGGGTCGGTGAGGAAGTCGCGCCAGGCGTAATCCTCGATTCGGTCGCGTTCGACCATGTCATATTGTCGCGTGGCGGCGTGAAGGAATCGCTCTACCTCGATCAATCGGTGCCCGCCGAAACCGTTGGGACAACGCCTCCCGCGACACCGGCAATGCCCGCGCCGGCGACTCCCGGCGGCGTACCGGAAGCGCCACGGCCAGGCGCTAGCGGCGGCCTCAACGCCGAAACTATCACGAAGTCGATCGGCTTTGCGCCGCGCCGCGAAGGCGGACGCGTTACCGGTGTTGTGCTGGAGGCGCGCGACGATGGCTCGATGCTGCGAATGGCCGGTTTCCAGCCGGGCGATGTCATCGTGGGTCTTAACGGCCGTCCGGTGACGTCCGCATCGGACATCGCCGCGCAGTTAAAGCCCGGTGCCCGCCTCAGCGTTGAAATCGAACGCGGCGGTTCGAAACTTCCCATTGCTCTCAATCTGGAACAACCGTGATCCGTAAAACATTCCTTATGCTGACCTTCGCAGTCCTGGTCTTTGTCCAACCGATGGCGGCTCAACAGACGCTGAATGTGCGCGATGCAGATATCCGCGCTTTCGTGCAGGACGCCGCGCGAGTCACCGGCCAGACCTTCATCGTCGATGGGCGCGTGACCGGCAAGGTATCGGTTGTCACCGACCGGCCTCTATCGCGGTCGGAGTATTTCGAAGTGTTCCTCTCGACGTTGCGCGCCAACGGCTTGGTCGCAATCCCGATGCGCGGCGGTGGTTATCGCATCCAACCGTCCGAAGGTGCTGCCACCCAGCCGACCCGCGTCGGCAGCCGTGCCGCCACCGCCAGCCAGTTCGTCACCGAGGTATTCCGCCTGCGCTCGATCGACGCCACAACAGCCGTCGAAACACTGCGTCCGCTGGTCAGCCGCGAAGGATCGATCACCGCCAACCGGGGGGCTAACAGCCTGGTGGTTGCGGACTATGCCGACAATATACGGCGGATGCGCGAGCTTATCCGGCAGATCGACCGTGAGAGCGCGGCCGACCAGATCGTCACGCTCGACAATGCGGGCGCGCGCGAAATTGCGACGGCGCTGCAAGCGCTTGCTGGAACGGGCGGCGGTGCCGACGGCGCGCGCACGGGCGTGAGTGTTGCCGCCATCGAAAGCAGCAATGCGATTGCCTTGCGCGGCGATGCGACCACGGTCGCGCGTTTTGCCGAGATGGCGCGGCAACTGGATGCGCGCGCGCAATCGGCGGCAGAGATCCGTGTTTACTGGCTTGATCATGCCAATGCCGAGACCCTGCTCGAAACGGTGAAATCGTTGATTGGCGGACAGGGCAGCAATTCTTCCCCGCAGCCGAACGCCTTGCCAACCGTCGCGAGCGTACTGGGCGGAAACGGCGAATCGACGTCTTCCTCCGCCGCGACGCCCGCACCGGCTGCGCCAATCATCGCCGCGACCTCTACGGGCGTGAACAATATCGGCGGGCGCGGCCCCGTCGTCGTCACGCGCTATGAAGGCGCAAACGCACTGATCGTTGCCGCCAACCCGGTAATGCAGCGCAGCCTAGGTGAGCTCATCCGCCAGCTCGACCGGCGTCCCGAACAGGTGTTGGTCGAGGCCATCGTCGTCGAGATCGGTAACGAGGCCGCGAAGAGGCTGGGCGTGCAGTTCTTGATCGGCGGCGAGAATATTCCTTTTGCAGCGACCGCCTATTCCAACGCCAGCCCGAATATCGTCACAATCGCAGGGGCGGCAGGAGCGGAGTTGCTTGCCCGCGAAACCACTACCGTTAACGGCACGGTCACCACGACCACCACCACAAGCGCGCTGGGTAACAGCTTGCAAGAAGCGGCAGCTGCCCAGTTGCTGAGCGCGACCGGCGGCTTCGGCGGCTTTGCGCTCGACATCGGAAAGAATGCGATTTTCGGTGGCATTATCAACGCGATTGCTGCCGATACCGAATCGAACCTGCTGGCGACGCCGCATATTGTTACGCTCAACAACCAGAAGGCGAAGTTTCTTGTCGGGCAAGAGGTACCGGTCAGCACCGGGGAGGCGCTGTCGGACAATTTCGAGAACGCCTTCCGCACCGTGCAGCGGCAGGAAGTCGGCATCAAGCTGGAGGTCACGCCACAGGTGAACGCGCAGGGCGATGTCAAACTGTTCCTGAAGCAGGAAGTGTCCAGCGTTGCGGGCCCGGTTTCCTCGCGGTCGAGCGACCTCATTCTCAACAAGCGCCAGTTTGAAACCACGCTGACCGTTGGAGACGGGCAGATGCTGGCGATTGGCGGGCTGTTGAACGACGACGAGCGCCGCACGCTCGAAAAGGTACCGCTGCTAAGCGACATCCCGATCCTGGGCGAACTGTTCAAATCGCGCAGCCGCAGCCGCAGCAAGACCAACCTGATGGTTTTCATCCGCCCGACCGTCTTGCGCAGTCGCGCCGATAACGACCGGCTGACCGCACGGCGTTACGACTATGTCCGTTCCATGCAGCAGGCGCGAAACCCCGATATCGAACCTTCGCTCGACGAGCTGGTTCGTGACTATCTTGGCGCTGTGCCGCCGGTCGAACCGCCTGTCGGGCCCAATGATGTGCTGATCGGTGCGACCGGTGAGCTGCAACGTCCTGCAAGCCAGCCAGTCACACCGGTTCCGGTACCGCCGAGCGCGGTAACCACGACAAACGGGGACGACCGGTGAAAATCAGCCGCGGCGACATCGAGCCATCGTCCGAAGGAGTCGCGGTGACCGAGCAGCCAATTGCGCCGCCACCCGTCGACCTGCCTTACGCCTTTGCCAAGAAGCACGGACTTGTGCTGCGTCAGGAATCCGACGGTCGTCTCGGCATCGCTATGCGCGATGGCGCTGACCCGCTGATGCTCCTCGAGGTGCGGCGCTATTTGTCGATGCCCTTCGATGTCGAGGTTGCCGACGCCGCGACTTTCGACCGTTACCTATCCGACCATTATACGATGGACGGCTCAGCCGCCGAAATGGCCGGGTCCATAGGCACCGGCGACAGCGATTTGCTTTCCGACATGCTGCCGAGCGCCGACGATCTGCTCGACAGCGCCGACGACGCGCCGGTCATCCGCCTCATCAACGGCATCATTGCGGAGGCGGTGCGGCAGGGCGTGTCGGACATCCATGTCGAGCCTTATGAAACCGGCCTTGTCGTGCGCATGCGCAATGATGGTGTGTTGCAGGAAAAGCTGCGCCTGCCCGCCAATGTCGCGCCGGTGGTCGTCAGCCGCATAAAGGTGATGGCACGGCTCGATATCGCCGAACGCCGCATTCCGCAGGACGGACGTATCGGGCTAACGCTGGGCGGCAAGCTTATCGACGTGCGCGTCTCGACGCTCCCCAGCCGCGCAGGGGAGCGGGTGGTGATGCGTATCCTCGACAAGGAAAATGCTGGGATTTCGCTCGATCTGCTCGGCATGTCCGACGATGCGCTTTCGATATTGGGCGATGCGCTGGCCGAACCCAATGGCATCATCCTCGTTACCGGCCCCACCGGATCGGGCAAGACCACCACGCTCTATGCGGGTCTCAAGCGCCTCAACGACGGCAGCCGCAATATCCTTACCGTCGAAGACCCCGTCGAATATGCGGTCGAGGGTGTCGGCCAGACGCAGGTGAATGCCAAGGTCGGAATGACCTTTGCGGCAGGCCTCCGCGCCATCCTGCGGCAGGACCCCGACGTCGTCATGGTCGGTGAAATCCGCGACCGCGAGACTGCCGACATCGCGGTGCAGGCCGCGCTCACCGGGCATCTTGTGCTTTCGACGGTGCACACCAACGATGCGCTCGGCGCGATCACGCGGTTGCGCGACATGAAGGTCGAGCCGTTCCTTTTGGCCTCGACGCTGCGCGCTGTGGTTGCGCAGCGATTGGTGCGGCGGCTATGCCCCGAATGCCGCGAGCCCGTGCAGGCAGACGGCAGCGTTGCCTCTCTGCTCGGCTTCGACCGTGGCACCGTGGTTTACAAGGCCGTCGGCTGCCCGCACTGCAATGGCACCGGATATCAGGGCCGGATCGGCGTGTTCGAGGCGGTGCGCATCGACGATGCGCTGCGCCGCCTGATCAACGATGGCGGCGACGAGGCTATTCTCGCACGCCACGCGTTCCTCAACCATTCGAACCTGAGCGCTGCGGCACGCAAGCTGGTACGCTCTGGCGAGACGACGCCCGAAGAAGCGATCCGCATTTCGCGCCGCGAAGACGTGGTCGATGCCTGACTTTGCCTACCACGCCATCGACCCTGATGGCCGTGAAAAGCGCGGAAGGATTACGGCAGCCAACGATGACGGGGCGCGCGAGGCGCTCGCGCAGAAAAAGCTTTATGTGGTGCGCGTCGAGCCAGCGCCCGCGCGCGTATCGGCGTTGTCGGCGCTGCCAGTCCGGCAGCGCAGGCTGAATGCGAAACAGCTTACGCTGTTCACGCGGCAATTGTCCTCACTTGTGCAGGTCAGCCCGCTGGAAGAAGCGCTTCGCACGATCAGCCGTCAGAGCGAGCAGCCGCATGTGCGCGAGATTTTGACCGCAGTGCACGGCGGCGTGGTGGAAGGCCAACGCCTGTCCGAAGCCATGCGCCGCGAAAGCACAAGCTTCCCCGCGCTCTACCGCGCGATGATCGCTGCGGGCGAGGGCGCCGGCACACTGCCGCTGATTGCCGAGCGACTGGCGAACCTGCTCGAACGGCAGGCGGAGATGCGCGGCAAGTTGATCGGCGCGCTGGCCTACCCCGCGATATTGTCGCTGGTCGCAATTCTCGTCGTCATGGGCTTGATGGTCTCGGTCGTCCCGCGCGTGGTCGAACAGTTCGACAATGTCGACCAGCAATTGCCGCTGATTACCCGCATTGTTATTGGAATCTCCGCCTTCCTGGCGAGCTATTGGTGGGTGCTGCTTGCGCTGGTCGTGGCGGCGGGATTCGTCTTCTGGCAGGCCTATAAACAGCCCGCCTTCCGCCTCTCGGTCGACGCGTATGTCCTGCGCCTGCCCTTGCTGGGCAAGCTCATCCGCAACTTGCACGCCGCGCGGATGGCGCGGACATTGGCGACGATGGTCGCAAGCCGTCTGCCTTTGCTCGAAGGGCTGCGGCTGACCGGCGGCACCATTCACAACAGTGTGCTTTCACGCGCCAATGACGATATTGTCGAGGCAGTGCGCGGCGGTGGTAGCCTGTCGGGCGCAATGCGCGCGTCGGGCGTTTTCCCGCCCTTGCTGGTCTACCTGACCGCCAGCGGCGAAAGCGCGGGGCAACTCGACCTCATGCTCGAACGCGCCGCCGAATATCTCGAACGCGAATTCGACAATTTTACCAGCGCTGCCCTGTCGCTGCTCGAACCGATGATCATCGTTGTCATGGGCGGGGTTGTCGCTGTCATCATTTTGGCGATATTATTGCCTATACTCCAACTGCAAAACCTTACGGGACTATAGCCATGCTGCGCTTTCTCTTCCGCCTTTTCACCGACCCCAGCCGCCCGCCTGCACACTATCGGAAGCGAACGCAAGCCAACGGATTTACCTTGGTCGAGATGATGGTGACCTTGTTCATCCTCGCGCTCTTGACTACCGTGGTCGCAATCAACGTGTTGCCCAACCAAGACAAGGCTATGGTGCAAAAGGCCAAGGCCGACATCGCGGTGCTCGGGCAGGCGATGGAGACTTATCGCCTAGACAATCTGACCTATCCGGATGCAGGCGCGGGTCTGCAGGCCTTGGTCACTCCGCCCGGTGGCGCTGGTGCGCGGACGGAGGGCTATATCAAGAAGCTACCCAACGATCCTTGGAACCGACCTTACCAATATAGCAATCCGGGCAGGAACGGCGCGTTCGACATTTATTCGCTCGGCGCTGACGGTGCCCCCGGCGGCGAGAATGAAAATGCGGATATTTACGGCGAATAGGCCGCCGTCTTTTTCCGACATTCCCGATAGCGAGCGCGGCTTCACTCTGGTGGAGCTGATGGTCGTCATCTTCATCATTGGTCTCGCCACTACGGCCGTCGTAATAACTGCACGCGCACCCGACCGTGGCGCGCGCGATGAGGCCGAGCAGCTCGCGGCGCGTATCGCCGCCTTGCGCGACCATGCGATCCTGCAGTCGCGGACGATGGCGGTGTGGGTGCGGCCATCGGGCTATGGTTTCGAAACCCGTTCGGCGGGTAGCTGGACGCCGCTTAGCCAGGCTCCTTTCGCGACCGAATCGTGGCGGAACGGGACAGCGGTGCAGATGGGTGGTGCGCGGCAGATGCGCGTTGCTTTCGACAGCACCGGCCTGCCGTCGAACGCAGCGAGCATCGGCATAAGACGTGGCGATGCCGTGGTGACGGTCAACCTTGCTGCGACGGGGGATGTCCGTGTTGCCCGATAAGCCATCACGCAATGGCTTCACCTTGCTCGAAATCATGGTCGCGCTCGCCATTTTCAGCCTCGCCGCGCTCGCGATGGTGCGGTTGCAGGGCTATTCGGTGCGCTCGACCGCCAATCTGGGCGACAGCAGCATGGCCTGGCAGGTCGCGCGCAATGTCGCGGTCGAGATATTGTCGAACCCTGCGCCGCCAACGCTTGGCGAAACGCAGGGCGATGAAATCAACGGCGGTCAAAACTGGCGCTGGACCGCGAACACCCAGCAGACCGATGATGCACGGCTGCTGCGGATCGATATCGCGGTTCAGGGCACCGGCATCGCGGCGCTGCGAAGGGCAAATCTGACAATCGCACGGCCCGTCGAACAATGACGGCCCCGGGCGCTTCCGAAGCCGGCTTCACGCTGGTCGAATTGCTCGTCGCGCTGGCGATTTTCGCGCTTATCTCGGTTGCGGGTGTGACCTTGCTGCGCTCGGGCAGCGATACGCAATTGGCGGTCAAGGACCGGCTCGAGGCGCTCTCGCGCAGCAACCGGCTGGCCAATGCCATCGAAGGCGATCTGGCGCAGGCAATAGCCCGTCCGGTGCGCGATCAGGCAGGAGAAGCAGTTCCGGCCTTTATCCAGGAAGACGCCAGCACGCCGGGTTCGTTGTTCGGTTTCGTCCGCGCCGGATGGTCCAATTTCGACGAAGCGCCGCGCGCCGGTTTGCAACGTGTGGCCTATGTTCTGGAAGGCAAGGCATTGAAACGTCTGAGCTGGCCGATGCTCGATGGTGCGACCCCCGCCGATGCGGCGGTGCTGGTCGAAAATGTGAGCGAGGCACAATTGCAGTTCCGCGACGATACCGGCGAGTGGCGCGGCGACTGGACCGCCACCGATGCCGGTGCCATGCCACGCGCGCTCGAACTCCGGCTTACCGTAGAAGGCAAGCCAGAGCAGCGGATGCTGTTCCTTGTCGGTCCGCAGGTTCGACCCAAGCCGCAAGTAGAAGAGCCAGAGGCATGATGGCGGCGCGCAAATCAGAACGCGGTGCGGCTTTGCTGTCGGTGTTGCTGATGGTCGCAGTGCTTGCGGTCATTGCAGCGACGACGCTCGACCGGCTGGCGCTTTCTACCAAGCTGTCGGCTAATGGCAACGCGCTCGCGCAAGGCCGGATGTTCAGCTACGTCGCCGAAAATATCGCCGTGGCGCGGCTCGAGGATCTGGTGGCGCGCGACGCCGTGCAGACGACATTGGAGGGCGGCTGGCTCGGCCAGGAGCAACGGCTACCGATTCCGGTCGGTACTGCGACCGCAACGGTGCGCGATGGCGGTAACTGTTTTAATCTCAACAGCCTCGTCATCGACGACGACACCGGCAAATATCAGGCAAGCTCGACCGGGCAGGAGCAGATGACGTCGCTGATGGTCGTGCTCGGCATCAACGAAAATATCGGTCGCAGCGTCGCCGCCGCCGCCGCCGACTGGGCCGATAGCGACGTGACGCCTCTGGCCGGTGGAGCAGAGGACGATGACTATCGCGGTGCAGCCACGCCTTATCTGGCCGCCAATCGCCTGTTCGCGCATCCGTCGGAGCTGCGCGCGGTCAAGGGCGTGACCCCTGAGGTCTATGCCAAGCTTCGCGGCTGGATTTGCACACTTCCCGAGGCCACTTTGTCGCCGCTCAACCTCAACACATTGCTTCCCGAACAAGCGCCTCTCCTTGCCATGCTTTTCCCGCCGAACCAGATGAGTGCGGTCGCGGCGCGGAGCCATCTCGCCAAGCGTCCGGCGAATGGCTATGGCAGCCTCATCCGATTCTGGGAGGCACCCGAGATGGCAGCAATGGACGCGCCGCCGCTCGTGCAGGGGCAGGTTAAACTGACGACGAAATATTTCCTGTTGGACAGCGAGATTGCGCTGGGTGAGCTGCGGTTGGAGGGCCAGTCGCTGATCGTAGCGTCGCCTGCGCCCGCGCGCGTGCTGTGGCGAAGCTGGGGTGAGGAATCGTGACGTTGCCTGCCGCGATCATCGTTCGCTTCCCCGATAGTGAAGCCGACAATCCAATTGTCTGGCAGGTCACCGACGGCGTCTGGCAAGACGCCGGATTGCTCGCCGATGCCAAGGTCGATGCCGAAGAGGCGGTGATCATGGCGGTCGCGTCGCCCTTGGTGACGCGCTGCATCTGGTCTTCGTTGCCCGAACTCGAACCAAAGCAGGCTGAAGGCGTGGCCAAGCTTCGGGCTTCGGAAGACTCGCTTGGACCCATCCACAGCGCCGCACGCCATCTTGGCGAGGACGCTGTCGTCACTGCGACGATCGCGACGGCGGAGATGGAGAAGGGTTTGGCGCGGCTGATGCTGGCCGGACTCAACCCCGACATTGTCATTCCCGCGGCGCTTGCCCTCTCGCCGCCAGAGCAGGTCGTAGCGGCCGAATTCGACGGCATCGCGTTGCTGCGCGGCCCGAATGTGGCCGCGCCCGACGAGCCGGTATTCCGCAACTTGCTGGTCGGGCAGGACGAGGTCGAATTGCTCGGCAGCGACACCGTTCGCGCGATGCTGCTCGAAGCCTGCGAATCGCCTTTGCTAAACCTGCGCGAAGGGCCATTTGCGAAGCGCGAGAAACGCACGCTTGCCACCGACAGCCAGCGCGAATGGATCAAGCGGCTGGTTGCAGGCCTTGCCGTCGCATCGCTGCTGCTCGCGCTGGTGACGCTCGGCAAATACTGGATCGCCACCGATACCGAGAACGACCGCGCGCTTGCTGCTGCGCAGAAAATCGACCTGAGCATCATCGATATCGAGCAAGCCGAGGTGCAGGTCAATCGGGCGCTGCAACAGCGCGGGCTGGCTGCGGGCCGGTTCGTGCCGTTGTCGGCAGGCCTGTGGCGCACCGTGAAGGCATCGCCCAACGTTTCGGTGCGCGAGCTTCGCTATGGTGCCGATGGCATTTTGACCGTCGTCCTTGCCGCGCCCGATTCGAACAGCGTCAACCGCGCTTTGGTCGCAATCCAGCAGGATGGCTATCGCATCACTGCGACCCCGCGGCAGGATGCGAGCGGCGCGACTTTGGTCGATATGACGATGAGGATGCCATGATCCAGTCGCTGCGGACATGGTTTTATGCCTTGAGCGAACGCGAGCAATGGCTGGTCGGCATCGCCGGCGCGCTGGCGGCGCTGGTGCTGCTGGTCTTTGCCATCATTCTGCCGATTTTGGGTGCGGTCGACGATGCCATCGTCGCGCATGACGAGGCAGTGGCGCGACGCGGGCGGATCGATGCTACCGTTGCCGCCGCCATGCAAAAGCCGACCAAGCCGCCTGTTGCGATTGCAGATATCAATCTGGTGGTCACGCAAGGAGCGGCGGAGAAAGGCTTCGACGTCATCGCCTCGACCGGCGGCGCACCGGGACAGGCGACATTCCGCATCGATCAGGCACGGGCGCCTGCCTTGCTTGGCTGGCTGAGCGAACTCGAATCGCAGGGCATCGACACGCGCACGATCACGCTGCGTAATAGTCCGAGCGGCGCGGTGACCGTCGAAGCGCAGTTACAGGCCGCCCGCCCGTGAGCCGCCGCCGGCAAATACTGATAGCCATGTCGGTACTGGTGCTTGCTGCCGTCATCTTCCTGCCGCTGCGCGCGGTACTACCCGGCGGTGGTTTCTCCGCGCGCAAGGTCGATGGCATTGTCTGGGACGGTTCGATCCGTGACCTGCGGCTGGGCGCAATGCCGCTTGGCGATGCCAACGCAAGGCTGCATGTCCTCCCGCTGTTCCTGGCTCGTGCGCAATTTTCGCTGTCGCGCGGCGACGCGCCTTATGTGCCGGGGCTGCAAGGCTCGTTCACGCGCCGTCTGGGCGGATTTTCGGTAGAAGGCGTCAAGGCGACTTTGCCCATCGGTGCCCTGGTCGCGCCGCTGCCCGCCGAAAATCTGGAGCTTCAGGATGTCTCCGCGCGTTTCATCGCCGGGCGCTGCACTGAAGCAGGCGGCAATGTCCGGCTGACATTGTCGGGCGGGCTTCCCGGCATCGACGTGTCCAACGGACTGTTGGGCAAGCCGCGCTGCGACCGTGGGCAATTGCTTGTGCCGTTACGCAGCCAGTCGGCGATGGAACAGGTCGACATCCGCTTTTCGGCCGATGGCAATTATGAAGCGTCGATCTTTCTCGAAGGCGACCGAACCGAACAGGGCGCGGCGCTTGCCCTTGCCGGGTTCCGCTCGGTATCGGGCGGCTATCGGATGGTGCGCAAGGGCCGGTTCTGAGCGGCATGAGTGATCTGCTGGCAGGATTGCCATACTGGTTTCTACTGACTTTATTGACGATATTGGGCGCGATCTGGGGCAGTTTCGCGGCCGCCCTGTGCAGCCGCTGGCCAAAGGGCGAAGGGGTCGTTGTTGGCCGGTCGCGGTGCGAGCAATGCGGCAAAGGGATCGCATCCTATGATCTGGTGCCAGTCATTTCCTATATGCTGCTTCGCGGCAAATGCCGCTTTTGTGGTCAAAAGATCGGCGCAAGACCGATTGTTATCGAGCTGGCCGCCGCCTTGATCGGCGCGGTTTCGCTGCTGTTGCTCCCGCCCGACCAAGCCGTCGCCGCAGCGATTTTCGGCTGGCTCTTGTTGCCGCTCGTCATCCTCGATTTCGACCATCTATGGCTGCCTGACAGGCTGGTTCTGGTGCTTGCAGCGGCTGGCTTGGCTGTGGGCTCGCACCTCACCCCGGATTTGGCCATGTTTCACAGGGTGATTGGCGCGGTCGCCGGTTTTGCCAGTCTCGAACTCATCCGGCGCAGCTACAAACTGTACCGCAAACAGGACGGCATGGGCGCGGGCGACCCGAAGCTCTTCGGCGCATTGGGAATCTGGCTGGGCTGGCAGGCGCTGCCGTTGTTGTTGCTGGCCGCAAGCGTAATCGGCATCGCCTTTGCGGCGTGGCACGCGGTGCGCGGGCACGAGCAAAAGGCATTCCCTTTTGGCAGCTATCTGGGCGTCGCCGCCTGGCTAATCGCGCTTGTCGGCTAGGCACCGGCTTGCCAGAAGCAAAAGCTGACTATAGGCCTTGCTCATGGGGGAAACGGAGACGCTGAAAGTCCGGTGGCGGAGATGGTTGCGCGAGCCCTTGCTGCATTTCCTGATCGGCGGTTTGTTGGTATTCCTGCTTTCGCTCTGGCGCGGCGAGCCGGTCGATCCCGCAAGCCGGACGATCGTCATCACCGAAGCACAGGTCGCGCGGATCGCGGCGAGTTGGGAGCAAAGCTGGCGGCGGCAGCCGACACCGCGAGAGATCGACGCTCTGATCCGCGATTTCATCAAGGACGAGATTTACTATCGCGAGGCACTGCGACTCGGGCTCGACGGGGAAGACGTCGTGATCCGGCGGCGGTTGCGCTCCAAGATGGAATTTCTGGCTCGCGCGCAGGTCGAAAGCGCGAAGCCAAGCGACGCCGTGCTGCAGGCATGGCTCGACAAATATCCGGCGCGATTTGCGAGCGATTCGGCCTTCAGCTTCGACCAGATTTATCTGGGGCCGACCGAAACAGCGGACGCGCCTGCTATGCTCAAAGCCGTTTCGCGCGGTGCGGACTGGGAGACTCAAGGGCAGAGCATTTCACTGCCCCGTTCGCTGGATAAGGCGTCGCAGACGGAAATAGAGCGGCAATTCGGAGCGGCATTCGCCGATGCGTTGCCCGCATTACCGAAGGGCGCATGGGCCGGGCCAGTTGCGTCGGGCTTCGGATCTCATCTTGTCCGGCTTCGCGCGGCGCAGGCATCGGCCAAGCCAAAGCTGGCAGACGTGCGGCAAGCGGTAGAAAATGACTGGCGCGCCGCAACCATGAAAGAACGCGAAGCTAAGGCCTATCAAGCGTTGCTCGAAGGCTACGATATCGAGATAAAACAGCCGTGATGCGGCTTTTCGGGCCCTTGTTGGTGCTGCTTTTCCTTACAACGCCAGCCAGCGCGGACGAGCTGCGCCCCGGTTATCTGGAATTCAGGCAAAATTCGGCCAGCGAATGGACGCTGATCTGGAAGTCGCCGGTAAAGGGCGGCTTTACGGCATCGATGCAACCCGTCCTGCCTGAAGGCTGCAAAAGTAACGATGCACCGCAGCGTGAATTTAGCAACGGCAATGTGGTCACTACATTCGCCATAGTCTGTACGGGCGATGTGTCGGGCCGTACTATCGGCCTCGACAATTTCGAAGCCGCGCAATTGGACGTGCTGGTCCGCGTCGCGCCACTGGACCGTCCGGTGCAGGCGTTGCGGCTGACGCCTGCGGAGCCGCGCGCTCTCATCCGTGCAAAGCCGAACCGCTGGCAGGTGGCTCAGACCTATTTCATCACCGGCATCGACCATATCATCTTCGGCTACGACCACCTGCTGTTCGTGGTTGCGCTCGTACTTCTGCTTTCGGGCTTCTGGACGGTGGTGAAGGCAGTCACGGCCTTCACCGTGGCACATTCATTAACGCTCGTTGGCACTACGCTCGGCCTCGTCGGGTTACCGCAGCGACCCGTGGAAAGCGTCATTGCGCTTTCGATTCTTTTCCTCGCGGTAGAGATCATCAAACGAAAGCCGGGTGAACAACGGCTTTCCGAACGGGTGCCCTGGATCGTTGCCTTTGCTTTCGGACTGCTTCACGGTTTCGGCTTTGCTGGCGCATTGCAGGAAATCGGCCTTCCCGAAAGCGACGTGCCAACAGCGTTGCTTACCTTCAATCTTGGCGTCGAAGCGGGACAATTGGCTATAGTTGCCGCAACGGCGGCGCTTCTGGCACTATTGCGCAAATGGTCGGCATCAATGCAATCGATAATCATAAAGGCTGCAACCTATATCATTGGAATCATTGCCAGTTTCTGGTTCATTGAGCGCACTTTTTCCTGAGTTTTCTTGGCCTTCCGTTTACCATTCCGAAAGTGCCTTGGGTTAAGTCCAAAACGGACCAATTGGAAGCGGTGTGGGAATGGCAGCAGGCAAGTTCTCGTGGAGGGCTTCGGGGAGCGCAGGCTCCTCCGATGACACACGCGGTTTTTTTGCCAAAATGGCGCAGCGCGGCGGCTCGCCTTCGGCTGCTCCGGCACCGTCCAGTGCCGGAGCATCTGCCAAACAGGCGGTTTTGCTGCTCAAGACTTTCGAAGAAAGCGGTCGCGGCTGGTTCTGGTCAACCGACAGGGAAGGCCGGATAACCTATCTTAGCGATTCGGTTTGCGAACTTCTGGGCCGGTCTGCAGCCGAATTAGCCGGTTCATCATTTGCCGAACTATTCTGCCAGGGCGAAGAAGGCATCGGGCATCAGCGGACGCTACCTTTCATCCTGACCAAGCAATCGAAATTCGACGATTTGCCGTTACAGGCGGCGATCGAAGGCGAAAACGAACTTTGGTGGGCTGTTTCTGGCAAGCCCTATCTCGATTCCGGCGGAAAATTCGCAGGCTATCGCGGCAGCGGCACCGATATCACGGCGCAGCGCCGCACGGCCAAGGATACATCGCGGCTGGCAACTTACGATTCGCTGACCGGCCTTCTCAACCGCTTCAGAATGTCGAAACTGCTCGACACCACGCTGTCGGCGTTCAAGGCCCAGAAACGGGCCTGTTCAGTCATGTTGATCGACCTCGACCGGTTCAAGCATGTGAACGACACGCTCGGCCATCCGGCGGGCGACGCGTTGCTGAAGCAGGTTGCCGAACGGCTTATAAAGGTCGTTGGCGACCGCGAAAAGATTAGCCGACTGGGCGGCGACGAATTCCAGATCATCCTGCAGGATGTCGAGGATCGCGGCTCGCTGGGCGAAACGGCGGAAAAGATCATCAAGAGCCTGTCGCAACCCTATATGGTCGACGGCAGCCGCTGCATTATCGGTGCTTCTGTGGGAATCGCCGTCAGCCCGTTCGACGGGCAGAGCAGCGAGGATTTGATCCGCAACGCTGATCTCGCATTATATGCGGCCAAGGGCGGCGGTCGCGGCCGGTTCCGCTTCTATTCAAGCGATTTGCTTCAGGTCGCCGAAGACCGCCGCGTTCTCGAAGAAGACTTGCGCGATGCGCTGGCAAGGAACGAAATCTGGCTTGCATATCAGCCCGTGGTCAATGCCAAAACCAATATCGTGACGGGTTTCGAAGCGCTGATCCGCTGGAACCATCCCGAGCGCGGCAATATTTCGCCGGCGGTATTCATCCCGATTGCCGAAGAGGCCAATATGATCGGCGAGCTGGGCGAATGGGCGCTGTTCAAGGCATGCGAGCAGGCGGCGGCATGGCCGAGCAAAATGAAGGTTGCGGTCAATGTTTCGCCCATACAGTTTGCCAACGACCTCCTTCCCAAAATAGTCGAAAACGCGCTCGCACAGTCCGGACTTCCCGCAGAACTGCTCGAACTAGAGATAACGGAAGGCGTGTTCCTTCAGGAGTCGTCCGACACCGACGCAATGTTTGCAGCCCTCAAAAAAATCGGTGTCCGGCTTGCGCTCGACGATTTTGGCACCGGTTATTCGTCTTTGGGCTATCTGAAAACCGCGCCCTTCGACAAGATCAAGATCGACCAGAGTTTCGTACGTGGAGCTACCGAGCCCGAATCGCGCAATGGCGCGATCATCGCCGCCATCGTCGCTCTAGCCCAAGCGCTCGACATGGAAACCACCGCCGAAGGCATCGAATCGCTGGACCAGCTTGAGCTTATCCAAAGTCTGAACGTCAGCCATGTGCAGGGCTATGTCTACAGCCAGCCAGTGAGCAACGAGATACTGCTCGAACGTTGCCAGACCGGCGACTGGACGATCGAACCGTCCGGTCCAGCCGTCACGAGAAGCGACCGTTTGTCGATGTATCGCAAAATCGGCGCCATCCATGAAAATCACTGCTACGACGTGGTGCTGCGCAACCTGTCCGTATCGGGCGCGCTGATCGAAGGCATATTGAACGTGCCGAAGGGCACGAATTTCGTTCTCGACTTCGGCGATGGCCAGTTGGCAGTTTGTAAGGTCGTGCGTTCGATGGGGCATCAGCAAGGCCTTGAGTTCGAGGAGCGCCTGGTGAACGATGGCAATGGCGGCCTGTGTACCAGCCGCCGTATCTCGCCCTATATGCTTGCAGCCGCCGGGATGCCGCTAGCCAATCTTCCGCCCGGTTATTATGTGACGGCCGAAGGCGATCAGCGGCCCAAGAGCCTTCCCGCATTCAGCGTGGCGAGCGAGTGGAAGACGGCGTGACGTGTAGTAGAATCTGGAGCCAGATGTCGCTTGCGGAAAACGGTCATTGGTTGTTAGTAGTCCCACCCGGATGATCGGAGAGGGATTTATGCGCAAAATATTGCGACTGGCATCGGCGACTGGGCTGTTACTGGCCGGTACGGCAGCATCAGGCAAGGAGGACACATTAACACAATCGCGTCCACCCGTATTTGAAGAGCTGGTTAACTGCCGCAGTATTGCCAATGCGACCGAACGGCTCGCCTGTTACGATGTCAAGGTCACCGCTATCGACGAGGCGGAGAAGAAAGACGAGCTCGTGCTCGCAGACAAGACTGCAATGAAAGAAGCGCGGCGTGGCCTTTTCGGCTTTTCCATCCCCAAGCTCAAGATTTTCGGCAACGACGGGCAGGAAGACGAAAAGTTCGAGCTGACTGCCAAGATCGATTCGGCTTACCAAGCCAGCTACGGCAAATGGACGATTGTTCTCGACAGCGGTGCACGCTGGGTACAGATCGACTCCACATCGCCCCGAAAAACGCCAGCCAAGGGCATGGAGATCAAGATCAGGGAAGCCGCGATGGGCAGTTATTTCGCCAATATCGAAGGGACACGCGCCATTCGGATGCGCCGGGTTAACTAGGTCTTGGGGACCAGCAGCAACGGGTCGACCCGGGCAGCGTTCCATTTCATGCCCCAGTGAAGGTGTGGTCCGCTCGCCCTTCCGGTCGCCCCGACTTTGCCGATTGCCTGGCCCTGCTTCACGACATCGCCTTCCTTAACCAGCAATTGCGAGCAATGCAGGAATGCGCTGTTCAGGCCCATGCCGTGGTCGATTATCAGCAAATGACCTTCCAGTGTGAAGGCGTCAGCTGCGGCAAGCGTCACGACGCCATCGGCGGGCGCGACGAATATGGTGCCGGTCGGCGCGGCGATATCCATGCCGCTATGATAGCTGCCGGGCGTACCGTTATAAATCCGTTGCGCACCGAACAGGCCTGATATGCGGCCCGTGACCGGGCGGATAAATTCCTGCCGCCAGCCATTGCTTGTATTGCTTTTCGCCCGAGCGGCGTTGATCCGCGCCAGCTCGGCCCCGCGCCGCGCCTGGAACTCGGCGCTGGTCGCAGCGCCGCCGGTCGGGTTAGCCGCGACATTCTCAATTCGCCAGTTTCCCGGCGCGACGGGCAAATAGCGTTCGGTTCGGTGGCCATCCGAGAAAGTTGCGACGAGGCTCGCGCTATTCTCTGCATCGCGGTCGAAACCCATTAGGAAAAAGCCGTCGGATGTAAGTGGTAATTCGCTACCGTTGAACAGCACCGACTGTGCGCCACGTGGCGCTTGTGCTGTGATGAGACCACCTTGCACCGGCGCGCCCGAGAACCAGAAGTCGGCTGGCCTGCCTTCAGACGCAATATCGACGATAAGCCGGGGCGAGCTTTCGACAGGTAAGGACGGCAATCTGGACGGTGCGGCTTCCATCGGTGGCGTCGCGGTGCAACTCGCGATGGCCGCCACCGTTAACGCCAGTACCGACCCCCGCCCGCGCATGTCAGCCTTTGCCGAGAGCCGCCTGCGTCGAAATTTCCGCGCTTGCATAAGGCTCCTGGCGGACGACGCTCCAATAGCGCAGATCCTCGAGCGCAATTGCCTGTCCGGTGACCGCGCAAAGCACATGGTCGCCAGGGGACAGCAAGCGGAACTGGTTAGCCATATAATGCAGGCGCGCGACCTTATTTTTGTTCGACATCAACATAAGTTCATTATGCCGCAATCGGGCTGAACGGGCAATGGCCGGTTAACTGTCGAACAGACTGCCCTGATTTGGGGCTGGCTTTGCAGGCTTTGACGCGGGCGGACGCGAGGGAGCGCTGCCGCCTCCGACAATTGCCTCCACCTCGCCATCGGCAAACCGCAAGCCGACTTGTCCTGCGGCAATTGCGGCGGCGCGGCTGGCGATGGTCTTGCCGTGCGCATCGGTCACCCGGGCGAACCCACGCTTCAGCGGCGCTTCGGGATGCAGGCTATCGGTAAGCCGCGCAATCGCGTCGAGCCTTTGCTGCCCTTGCTGCAACTGCCGGACCAGAAGGCGAGGGCTGAGCATTTGGGACGGGCCGGTGAAGGCAATTTGTGCCTTGTTGACCCGCCCGAGCAACGATTGCCGCAGCCGTTCGGCCATATCGTCGGTGCGCTGCTGGTGCGGTGCGGCAAGGTCGGTGAGCTTGGGCAGCAAGCGCCGCTGCGCCTCAAGCCGTTCGCTGGCAAGATCGACCCGCCTGCGGATGATATTGCCCATCCGCAAACCCAGTTGCCCCAGCCGTTGCAGCAGGTCGCTGCGTACCGGAACCGCAATCTCGGCGGCTGCGGTTGGCGTCGGCGCACGCAAATCGGCGGCAAAGTCGCACAAGGTCGTGTCAGTCTCATGGCCAACGGCGGAGATGACAGGGATGCTGCAATCGGCGACCGCGCGTACGACCGCCTCTTCGTTGAAAGCCCATAAATCCTCGATCGATCCGCCGCCGCGCGCCACGATGACGAGGTCTGGCCTTGCGACCGGACCATCCGCAGGCATTGTCGAAAAGCCGTGCACCGCGCGCGCGATCTGAGCTGCGGCTCCTTCGCCCTGCACCAGCACCGGCCAGACGATGACATGGCTGGGGAAGCGGTCGGCGAGGCGATGGAGGATATCGCGGATGACCGCGCCGGTCGGTGACGTCACGACGCCGATGGTGCGCGGCAAGGCCGGGATGGCCCTTTTACGCTCGCGGTCGAATAGTCCTTCCGCCGCCAGCCGCGCCTTCAATTTTTCGAACAAAAGCATCATCGCGCCTTCGCCCGCAATCTCCAGCGCTTCGACAACGATCTGGTAGCTGGAACGGCCCGCATAAGTGCTGAGCTTGCCGGTTGCGACCACTTCCAGCCCGTCCTCGGGGACGAAAGCGAGACGCGCTGCGCTGCCCTTCCACATCACAGCGTCGAGCCGGGCATTTTCATCCTTCAGGCTGAAATAAATATGCCCAGAGGCCGCGCGTTTGAAGCCTGACATCTCGCCGCGCACGCGGACATGGCCGAAGCGATCTTCGACCGTCCGCTTCAATGCGGAGGACAGTTCCGACACGCTCATGGGCTGGGCATTGTCGCCGGGGCGGTCCTCGGCTAGGAGGCGCGGGTCTTCATTGGGGTAATCGTCGGACATGAATATCTTGCTCATCGGATCGGGCGGACGCGAACATGCGCTGGCATGGAAGCTCGCGCAATCGCCTTTATGCGATACATTGTTCGCCGCCCCCGGCAACCCCGGCATTGCCGAGGAATCGGAACTGGTCGAACTCGATATCGCCAATCATGCCGCCGTAATCGCCTTTTGCGCTGGTCACGATATCGGCTTGGTCGTGGTCGGTCCCGAAGCGCCTTTGGTCGACGGCTTGGGCGACAGTCTGCGCGAGGCGGGTATTCCGGTGTTCGGTCCGAACCAAAAGGCGGCGCAACTCGAAGGATCGAAGGGCTTTACCAAGGATATGTGTGCGGCGGCGGGCATTCCGACCGCCGGTTACAAGCGCCACGACAGCAAGGCATCGGCGCTGGTGGGTCTGGCCGAATTCCAGCCGCCTTATGTCATCAAGGCCGATGGCCTTGCAGCGGGCAAGGGCGTGATCATCGCCGAAACACGAGCCGACGCGGAAGCCGCCATAGATGACATGTTCGGCGGCGGTTTTGGCGATGCCGGGGCATCGGTGGTGATCGAGGAATTCATGACCGGCGAGGAAGCGAGCTTCTTTGCTCTCACTGACGGCAAGGACGTTGTCGCCTTCGGCTCGGCGCAGGATCACAAGCGCGTCGGCGACGGCGATACCGGCCCCAACACCGGTGGCATGGGCGCATATTCGCCCGCGCGCGTACTGACTCCGGAACTGGAAGCGGAGGTGATGGCGAAGATCATCGAGCCGACAGTGGCCTATATGGCAGCACAAGGCATGCCTTATTCGGGCGTACTGTTCGCAGGGCTGATGCTCACCGGTGAAGGCCCGAAGCTGATTGAATATAACGCCCGCTTTGGCGACCCTGAATGCCAGGTGCTGATGACGCGCTTGGCGGGCGATCTTGCCGCCCTGATGCTGGCGGTGGCAACGGGCAAGTTGGCGGAAGCCGACGCTCCTACTTTCTCATCCGACACTGCACTTACCGTGGTGATGGCAGCAAACGGCTATCCCGGCACGCCTGAAAAGGGCGGCGCCATTTCGCTGAACGGCGTTGTTGGCGCAAAAGTTTTTCACGCGGGTACCAGCGAGACAGACGGCCAGCTTGTCGCCAGCGGAGGCCGCGTGCTCAATGTCACCGCGACCGGCGGCAATGTCACCGAGGCGCAGCGCGCTGCCTATGCAGCGGTCGCGACAATCGACTTCCCGACCGGCTTTTGCCGCCGCGACATCGGCTGGCGCGAGGTGGAGCGGGAAGCGAAAGGGTAACCCGAACGGTAATCACGATTAACGCTTTCGTTGGTAACAAATTTTGCTTAACCCTCTTCGCCGAGTTGAGGGCTGTTACGGGGAGACAATCATGGCCGCTTATTTGCCGATAATCATTAGCGCGATAATCATCTTCACCTTGCTGATGTGGTGGCTGCTCCAGCTCGGCGCCGTCAAGAAAGGCGCCAAGCCCGAAGATGCCGCTCCGCCAAAGGCTGTTCCCGAGCCGCCGGTGGCCGCCGCCCCGCCGCCCCCTGCGCCCAAGGCAGCTGCACCCGCCAAGTTGATGGACGACCCCAAACCGGCGTCCAAAACCGCGCCGCCCAAGGCGCAGGCCCCGTTAAAGGCCGCCGCAACCAAGGCAGCACCTGCAAAAGCAGCCGCTAAGCCTGCGGCCAAAAAGGCAGCGGCACCGAAAACCGCTGCGCCCAAAGCCGCTGTGGCGAAGGTTGCTGCTCCGAAGCCCGCCGCCAAGGCAGCGGTCAAACCAAAGGCAGATCCGGTCCCGAAAGCAAAGCCAGCGGCAAAGACTGCGCCGAAGCCCAAAGCTGCGGCGAAACCAGCCGCCAAGCCGGTTATCCCCGACAACCTCGAATTGCTCAAGGGCGTAGGACCGAAGGTCAACACGCTACTCAAATCTATGGGCATCACCAGCTTCGACCAGGTCGCCAACTGGACGCCCGCCGATATTACCGAGATCGATTCCAAACTGGGAGCCTTCGCAGGACGCATCGGCCGCGACAATTGGGTCGATCAAGCCAAGTTGCTTGTGGCGGGCGACGTCGCCGGTTTCGAAAAGAAATATGGCGCGCTCGGGAGCGAAGTTTCGAAGGGGTGAGCGCTATCGCTTGACCCGCTTCGGTCTTGGCTGGAGGTCGCCGCCACAATTGGGGCAGCGGCCTTCGAGAGGGCCGGTGACGCACGGCACGCAGAAGGTGCATTCATAGGAGCAAATCATCGCGTCGCCGCTGGCCATCGGCAGCGGCGTTTCGCAGCGTTCGCATTTGTCGCGCATTTCGAGCATCGTCAGTCCTTCCTCATCTTCCGACGCGCTGCAATCCGGTGCCATGCATCTTCAGCCAGCGGTCTGCTGCCTTGCGGTCGCCTTCGTATAGTTCGTCGAGCCAGCCGTAAAAGGCGGGGCTGTGGTCCATGTGGCGCATATGCGCGACCTCGTGGGCGATGACCGAACGGCGGACATAAGCAGGAGCCATGATCAGCCGCCAGCTTAGCAATATCGTACCGCGCGTCGAGCAGCTCCCCCAACGGCTACGCGGGTCGCCCAAGGACAGGCGCGGCACCGCTTCGCCTGCCATTTCGCAATAATGGCGGATTTCGCTTGTGTAGATGCGCCGTGCTTCGGCCTTCAGCCAGCGCAGCACGCGTGCTTCGACCGAGTTTCGCGGGCCGCCCAAACGCAACATGCCTTCACCGCAGCGGATGCTGCGCGGCCAATCCTCGCGCCATTCGATCAGATGCGTCGCGCCTTCGACGGCAATCTCGCTTCCGGGCGCAATAGGCGCAGCGTCGGGTGCGCTTTGCAGGCGGGCAGCGATCCATTCCCGCTTCTTGGCGACGAAATCCATCGCGACATTGGTGGGCGTGTAATTGGGCATGGTTATGCGAATCTCGCGTTTCACCGCATCGGCGCGCATTGAAATCCGTCGTGCACGCGGGTTGCGGCGGATGCGTACGGGCACGCTTTCGCCCTCTATGTCCACTTCAGGATCAGAGAGGCTGTTCGACAATATGGTTTTCAAGCGGTCCAGCATGGAGCTCGGATATTGCCCGATGGCGGACCGACATGCCAGCGTCATGAATGGTCTCGCGGCTGCCGCTCACCAGATAATGCCATTCCGGCAACGGCTCGCCCGCTGCACGCAGCACATAGGCGCAAGTTCCGGGCAGCCAGACATGCTCGGCGATGCCGCGAGGGGTCAGCCGCAGGCATTCGGGGACGATTGCTTTGCGGTGCCGGTAATCGGCGCAGCGGCAGCTTTCGAGATCGAGCAATTTGCATGCGACGTTGGTCGGATAAATCCGCCCTGTATCCTCATCCTCCACCTTGTTCAGGCAGCATTTGCCGCAGCCGTCGCAGAGCGCCTCCCATTGCGCACGGTCGAGGCTTTCGATCGGCGCTTCCCAGAATGGCTTTTCGCTCAACGCACCCATTTGGCGAGGTCCGCCTCGACCAGATTGGGCGCACCTTCATTGGCGTCGGTCTTGGGAATGTCGGCGGGCAGGATAGCCAGCGGCTTGCCGTCGGGTGCCATCAAATAAGGCGTCTGGCTGTGGCTCATCAGATAGGCATCGGACGCCGAGCCTTCGACGCGGCTCGAATAGATTGCAAATTTCTTGGTCGCATCGGCAATCTCGGCATCGCTGCCGGTCAGTCCGATCGCACGGGGATGGAAGGCGCTGACAAACTGCTTCAGCACATCGGATGTGTCGCGCTTGGGATCGACGGTGATGAAAATCGGCTGGATTTTGGCGGCGAGTGCGGGACTGGCTTTCTCGAACGCCTTCAGCCCTGCCATCAAATTCTGCATATCGGGGGTGCAGATATCGGGGCAGTTTGTGTAGCCGAAATAGACGATGCGATACTTGCCATCGAATTCTTGCCAGGTCCGTTTCTTGCCGTCCTGATCGGTTAGATTGAAATCGCCGCCGATTGCGGCGCCCGAAAGTGGTGCGGTGGATAAATCAGGTTGCGTGGGTTCACCCCCGCAAGCGGGAAGCAAAAGTGCGGCGGACAGAGCGAAGAGCGTAGTTTTGTTCATAGCGGGGCCAGCCATGGTCTGCTAATGCGCCGATATCAAGCATGTTAGGTTCGAAAATATGGGGCAGCGTTCCTTGAAGACGAAAATTATTATGGCCATGATGGCAGCGGCCATGTTGCTGTCCGCGCCGGTGGCGGCGCAATTTTCGGACAGCTATAATTTCCTCAAAGCGGTCAAGGATCGCAAGGGCGAAGATGCAGAGAAATTTCTCGCCGAACCCGGTACGGTCATCATCAACACCAAGGATTCGACGACCGGGGAAACCGCACTGCACATCGTCATCCAGCGCCGCGATTCGACTTGGCTCGGCTATTTGCTGCAAAAGGGCGCGAACCCCAATCTGGCCGACAAGAAAGGCACGACGCCGCTGATGCTGGCAACGCAATTGGGGTATGTCGACGGAATATCGACACTTGTCGCGAAGAAGGCGCAGGTCGACCAGACCAACCGCGCGGGCGAGACCGCTTTGATTCTGGCGACCCAGCTTCGGAACGGCGAAGCGGTGCGCGCTCTGCTCAAAGCGGGTGCGAACCCCGACAAGAAGGACAGCCGCGCTGGCTATTCAGCGCGCGATTATGCCAAGCAGGATCCGCGCGCCGGTGCAATCGCAGCCATTATCGAAAATCACGGCAAGACGACGACCACGTCCAAGCCCGCCGACCTCGATTTTTCGGGGATCGGCGAGGACAAGAACTAAGCCGGCACGAACTTCATCGCCACGCCGTTCATGCAGTAACGCTTGCCCGTCGGCTTGGGCCCGTCATCGAACACATGTCCCAGATGCCCACCGCAGCGCGCACAATGCACTTCGGTGCGGGGTGCGCCGATTTTCCAGTCGGTTTTGGTGCCGATGCCGCCCTTCAACGGCTGCCAGAAACTCGGCCAGCCGGTGTTGCTTTCATATTTTGTCGATGATGAAAACAGCTTCTGGTTGCATCCGGCGCACACGAAAGTACCTGCCCGCTTTTCCTTGTTGAGCGGACTTGTATAGGGCGTTTCGGTATCTTCGTGCCGAAGCACCCGATAGGCGGCGGGCGAAAGCCGCTTCTTCCATTCGGCGTCGCTGTAAGTCACGGCATAAGCCTTGGCGGTGGCATCGCTGCCGCAGCCAAAGGTCAGGCCCATTGCCGCCAGCCCGGAAAATCCCAGAAATTGCCGTTTTGAAAGCTGCATCGCGAAGGTCTCCATCATGTGACTCCTTTGCAAATACGCGCGAGATGGCGGAAAGGTTTCAGTAGCGCGACAGCTCGACCTGCATCTTCTTGTAGCCATGCACGAAACAACCCGCGACCCGCTCCGGTTCGGCAAGGACATTGGGACGAAGCCGCCGCGCCGCCATTTCCTCTAGCAAAATTCGGATCTGCAACTCCGCCAGCCGAGCGCCTACGCAGCGATGGATGCCATAACCGAACGACAGATGCCGCCGCGCATTTTCGCGGTCGACGATCAGCTTGTCGGGATTGTCGAACACGCTTTCGTCGCGGTTGGCGGACAGATACCACATGATGACCTTGTCGCCCGCCTTGATCGGCGCGCCAAACAGGTCATGGTCTTGCAAGGCCGTGCGTCGCATATGGGCAAGCGGCGTCTGCCAGCGGATGATTTCGCTCACCGCATTGGGGATGAACTCGGGATTCTTTTCCAGCTTCTCGCGTTCGTCCTGGAAGCTGTGCAGGCCGTAGGCATAGCCCGACATGGAATTCCGCGTGGTATCGTTGCCGCCCACGATCAGCAGGATGAGGTTGCCCATATATTCGAACGGCGTCATGTCCTTCATCGGCGAATGGATCATGCGGCTGATAAGGTCGGGCGCTTCGCCCTTTTTTGCGCGCTCTTCCCAAAGCCGCTGGAAATAGGCGCCCATTTCGAACATTTTTTCGAGCCGGGCTTTGCGCGTTTCTTCCGTCCGGAACAGCTCGACATCGCCCGCCCAGTCGGACCATTCGGTCAACAGGCGGCGGTCCTCCCATGGAAAATCGAATAGCAGCGCCAGCATGCCGGTGGTCAGTTCGATCGACACCTTGTCCACCCAGTCGAAACTTTGCCCGACGGGTAGCGAATCAAGCAATTCGCCGGTGCGGCGACGGATTTCGGTCGACATCCGCTCCATCTCCGCAGGCGTGAATGCGGGCGCAATAACGCGGCGTTCCTCGGTATGCTTGGGCCGGTCCATCGCGATGAACATCGGCATGACGATACGCTGGTCCTCTGGGATGGCCTCGCGCAAATCGTCGTCCGCGACGATGGTGATGCCGCCATTTTCAAAACTGGAAGAATAGATGTCGGGCAAAGCCTCGACATGCTGGATCGGCTTCAGCGTTGTGATGTTCCAGTAATCATTGAAATCGCTGCCGGTGATCTTGTTGATCGGCGCCTTTTCCCGCATTTCCTTGAAGACCGGCTGCCAGCGGTCCTCGACATATATGTCGGGGCCCGAAACATCCCATCGATGCGGCGAGGCGTTGACCTCCCAACGCAGATCATCGCTTTCGAAAACGGGGGCAGTGGCCATTTTTCGACTCCTCTCAAGGACCGAAACTGCCACTACTTACAAATATGTCAATCCCGTTTCGATATGCAACTGGATTGCCCCGATTATCCGAAGTGCATTAGCCGCGCACCGTGATCAGCCCGAACAGTTTTCGTTTGCCGTCGCCTTTGACGCGGCCCGCATTGCCCGACTTCATCACATTTTTCTTGAAGAGGTAAACGCCGATCCGCAGCAGCAGGATCGCAAAGAAGATCTGGCCGATAATCGCAACGCTGTGGTGCCATAATGTCGGTTCGAGCGCCGCCCGCCCGATCATCGCAAAGGGCGAGCTGAACGGGAAGACCGACGCAAAAACCTCGATCGGCTCGCCCGTCTTGGTCAGCGCGTAAGAGGCGAAGAAGAAGTTGATGAGCTGTGCCATCGTCACCGGCATCGAGATTGTCTGCACCTCGCGTACCGTTGCCGCCATCGCGCCAATGCCAAGGAATAGCGCGCCGAGCATCAGATAGGCCATGATGAAATAGGTGAAACACAGCGAGACGAATATCGGCCAGCCAACGGCCGGCGTTGGAAAATTCAGCGCGGCCTTTGGCACAAATTGCAACCCGACGAGGGCGACGCTGGTCCATACAGCGATCCCAAGCAATGCCATTCCAAGCATCGCGAACAGCTTGCCCAGAAACACCGATTCCATCGGGATCGAGGCGGCTAGTATCTCGATTATCTTGTTCGATTTTTCCTCGACAAGGTTTGACAGGACCATGCCCGCGAGCAGCATGGTGAGGAAAAACACCAATATCTGTCCGCCTTGTCCGGTAACGGTGCGCAACTGCTTGTCGCTATTCGCGGTTTCGGCGACGATATCGGTGGTGGCTTTGGAAAGTTTGAGCGCGCCGGGATTGAGCGCGCTAGCCGCTAGCAGCTCGATCTCCGCGCTTTCGCGATCGACCGCCTTTTTTGTGCCTGTAACAACCGGTCGGTCAGGCGATCCGGTAACGACCACACTCAGATTATCCTCTTTTTTCTTGAGATAATCCTGCGGATTCTTGACGCCGTCGTTCGCCGGGTCGCCGACAATCTTCATTTCAGTGAAATAATGCTCGCCCAGATTTTGCGAAAGTCTGTCTCTCGCGGCCAGAATTTTGTTCGAATCCGCCGATGCCATCGCGAGACCAACGACCGGCTTGCTCGCTTCGCGTGCAATCTGCCCGCCAAGATTGCCCGCCGCAGCGCCGACAATCACCGGGAAGAGTGGCCCGAGCAGGAAGAAGATGAAAGCTTTCGAATAGATGATTGCAGTGAAATCGCGGCGGGCGATGACGAAGGCGGCGCGAATAATCTCTCTCACATCAACTCTCCTGGCACCGGCTCGTCCATTTCGGCGGCCACCGCTTCACCCGCAATGGCTACAAACGCATCGTGCAGCCCGGGCCGCTCGATCGAGAGCGATTTGACCCCCGCCTTGCCTTCGACCAAAGCGGTCAGCAGCGGTTCCACCCCTGTTTCCGGAAGCGTGAAATGCCACCAATTGCCTTCCGCCTTTGTATCGGCGGGCAGCGCCTTGCGCCACGGGCCGTCCAATGTCTCCGTTTCCAGATGCACTTGCGGACGTAGCCGGTCGCGCGCTTCGGACACCAGTCCGTCGAAGCTGATCCGACCCTTGGCGATAATAGCGATCCGTTCGCACAGCCGCTCGGCATGGGCGATGACATGGGTGGAGAAAATGACAGTCACGCCCTTCGCCGCCTGCGCGCGGATCATCTTTTCGAGCTTCGCCTGGTTGAGCGCATCAAGGCCCGAGAAAGGCTCGTCGAGCACGATAAGCTTCGGGTCATGGACGATGGTGCCCATCAGCTGAACCGTCTGCGCCATTCCCTTGGAAAGCTGCCGGATCTGCCGGTCGGCGGCGTAACCGAGGCCCGCTTCCTCAAGCAACGCCCGGCCTTTTTCCGCGCCTTCCTTCAGCGACAGTCCCCGCAGCGCCCCCATGAAGGCGATGGTATCGACCGCGCGCATCGACTGGTATAGCCCGCGTTCTTCGGGCAGATAGCCGACATTGCGCGACTGCGAAATCGGCCGGTCCGAACCGAGCAAGGTCCGCACCCCTTCGTCGGGGTCGATGATGCCGAGCAAGGTGCGCAGCATCGTTGTCTTGCCGGCGCCGTTCGGCCCCAATATACCGTAAATGCTGCCTTCGGGCACGGCGAGATTGACGCCATCGACCGCGCGAAAACCGTCGAATTGCTTGACCAGGCCTTTTGCCTCTATTGCATTCATGAAAATTGCGCCCCGCCAAACTGCATGGGTGCTGATAAGGTTGGCGAGTGAAAAGACACAAGACAAATTTGGTTAATATGCTGAAAGCCAAAGCGGCGGACGAGGGCTTCGTCGCCTTCGGCATCGCACCGGGTCGGCTTGCGCCTGCTGCGGGCGAACGTTTGCGCTCATGGCTCGCCGATGGGTCGCATGGCGAGATGCTATGGATGGAAGCCCGCGCCGACGATCGCGCAAGCCCCGACGCGCTCTGGCCCGAAGTCAGGTCGGTGATCATGCTTGGGATGAGCTACGCCCCTGCGCACGACCCGATGGCCTTGGCCAATCATCCCGACCGCGCGCGCATTTCGGTCTATGCGCAGGGCCGCGATTATCATGATGTCGTCAAGGGCGCATTGAAGCGGCTGGCGGGCTGGCTCGCGCATGAGGCGGGGGCTGGGGTGAAGGTGTTTGTCGATACCGCGCCGGTGATGGAAAAGGCGCTCGCGGAGGCTGCGGGGTTGGGCTGGCAGGGCAAGCACAGCAATATCGTCAGCCGCGAACATGGCAGCTGGCTGTTCCTCGGTGCGATCTACACGACCGCTGAACTCGCGCCCGATGTGGCAATCGCCGACAGCTGCGGGTCGTGCCACGCCTGTCAGGACATTTGTCCGACCAATGCCTTTCCTGCCCCTTATCGGCTCGACGCGCGGCGTTGCATTTCCTATCTCACGATCGAGCATAAAGGCCCCATCGACCGCGAACTGCGCCCGCTGATTGGCAACCATATCTACGGGTGCGACGATTGCCTCGCGGTCTGCCCATGGAACAAATTTGCGACAAGCGCCGCTGCTAACAAGGCGTTCCTGCCGCGGGCCGAACTGGTCGCGCCGCGTCTTTCAGACCTGCTGACACTGGATGATGCTGCCTTCCGCGCAATGTTTTCAGGCTCCCCCATCAAGCGCATCGGGCGCGACCGCTTCGTTCGCAATGTGGCGATTGCCGCGGGGAATAGCGGGGACCAAGCGTTAAAGCCCGAGCTGTCAGCCTTGCTCGACGATCCCGACGAAGTTGTTCGCGATGCCGCTTTATGGGCTCTCGACGAACTCGGCAGCCTAACGCCGCGTTAGCGCGTCCACGCAAGATGCCCGGTCCACCTCTGCGCCGTCACTTCGCCTTGCATCGACATGCGTAACGATCTCGCTACCGCCCTTGCCATCGGGATAGAGGAAGGCATCGAGCACGCAGGCCTTGCCTGTGAATTGCAGCTTGCGGCCATAGACCTCGACGACATCGAGCCGGGGTTCGCCGAACATACGCTTGAGCACTCCGGCATCCTTCCCCATCACCGCTTCAAGTCCGCGTTTGTCGATGACGGGACGCGCGGGAATGTTCGCTGCCGTGCGCTCGGGGGGGGCAACCGGGCGCGGAGCAGGAATGGTAGAAACACAACCGGCCAGCAACAGCGTTGCCGCCATAAGCGGAAATTTCATAATTTGCTGACCCCCGAATGCGCCATATGCACCGCCGTTGCGGTCGCCAGTACTGGCACGATCAGGTTGAAAAAGGGAACCATCATTCCGACCGTTCCGGTCAGACCGAGCAGCAGGCGCGGCAGCTTGCGCATCTGGCCATGCTCCTTGCCGTGGCGGGCGATCAGCATATCCTCCAGATCGCGGCCCAAGAGGAGGGCATTGACGAGCAGAAATGCAATCGCGGTACCGATGCCGGTGAACAGCAGGAGCAGATAGACCGGCAGAGCGAGCAAATTATAGCCGATGACCCTTGCGACCGAGCGCAACGCCATCCCCGCGCCGCTGGCAAGCCCCGGTCTTTTGCCGGTCATTGCATGTTTGGGATAATGCCGGTCTTCCACGGCATCGATGATATCGTCGGCAAAAATCCAGGTGATCGTTATGGCGACCATACGGAATAGCAAAACCGTCGATAACAAAGTCGTGGCCGCAGCAAGAAAGGCCCCGAAAACCGAAGCATCGCTGGCGCTGACGCCGATACGATCCGTACCGATCCATCCCATTCCCCAGCTCATCACCCACCACATGGCAAACCCGAGGATTAGGAAAGCCAGCAAGGTCAGCAATATCACGCGGATGAGTAGCCGTTGCACACGACGGTCTCCGAGGCTTTGGAAGGCCATGATAATTGCCTGGATCATCGCACCAAAATAGGAGGTGTATTACTCATGTCAATCACCTAATTTTCTTGCGCGCCCTGCGCTCGCCGACTAGGGCGCGCGAAACTTTTCACAGGAAAATCCATGACCGCCACCCGTTACGACGTCCTCGCCATTGGTAACGCCATCGTCGACATTATTGCCGACACCGACGATGCCTTTATCGAAAGCGAGGGGCTGACCAAGGGCAGCATGCAGTTGATCGACGAAGACCGCGCCAAGGCGCTTTACGACCATATGGGCCCGGCACGCGAAATCAGCGGCGGGTCGGCGGCGAACACGCTGGCCGGGCTGGCACGGCTTGGGCACAAGACCGCCTTTATCGGCCAGGTCGCCGACGACCAGTTGGGCGAAGTCTTCGCGCACGATATCCGTGCGGGTGGCATTCATTTCGACATTCCTGCCCGCCCGGGTGCGCCCTCGACCGCCCGCTGCTACATCCTCGTTACCCCCGATGCGCAGCGGACGATGAATACCTTTCTCGGCGCATCGCAGTTCCTTCCCGCCCGCGTGATCGACAAGGAACTGATCGAGAGCGCCGCGATCCTCTATCTCGAAGGCTATTTGTGGGACCCGCAGGAACCGCGGGCCGCGATGCGCACGGCCATCGATATCGCCCGTGCCGCCGGTCGCAAGGTGGCGCTGACCCTGTCGGACGCCTTCGTCATTTCGCGCCACGGCCCAGATTTTCTTGCGGAGATGGAGGCAGGCCGCATCGACATCTTGTTCGCCAACGAGGTGGAAATCTGCGCGCTTCACGGTAGCGAGGATTTCGAAGCCACGGTCGCTGCCATCGCCGCCAAGGTGCCGTTATTGGTCTGCACGCGCGGCGAGCATGGCGCGATTGCGGTGCAGGATGGCGTCCGCACCGAAGTTGGGGCCGAACCGGTCACGCAACTGGTCGACACCACCGGCGCAGGCGACCTGTTTGCGGCAGGCGTCTTCGCCGGGATTGCGCAGGGCCGTTCAATGTCCGAATGCTTGACGATGGGCGCGGTCTGCGCCGCCGAAATCATCTCGCATTATGGCGCGCGGCCAGAGGCGGATATTGCCGAATTGGTCAGGGCTCGTCTGGGCTAGGGGTTTTTTTGAAGAGTATCCGGTCTTCAGGCCCGAAACCCCATCGCCAGATGATCCAGCTGTAAAGACCCAATATCGCGGGTATGCCGATGGCCAGTTCGACCCATTCGAAGCGGGGCGGCAGGCTGACGATGGCAATGCCGAGCATGGCTGCGGCGATCACCGCGAACACTAGCGCCCAGCGCCAGATGCTTATCGGAGCGGCAAGCAGTCGGCTAAGGAACCGCGATTTGATGAGCGAGCCGATGCCCAGCGAAAGCATCAGCCCGCAGGCAACGGCTGCTGCCTGATACAGCCCCACATAACCGGGCTTAACCGGCAAATAGGGGATGAGCATGATGAGGCCGATACTCACCAATGTCTGCACCGCCAGCATCCCGATCGAGATTAGCAAATTGCGATGGCGGGCCATATACACGAGCGCCGATTCGCTGACGACAGCCGTCGCCGCCGCGACTTCCGCTGCCAGCAGAAAGGCAAGTGCACCGGTGCCACCGACAAATTCGGGTCCGACCAAGCCCATAACAGCTTCTCCGGGAATGCCCAAAGCCAGCGCTATCCCGGCCTGCGCAGCGATAATCCAGAAACCAACCTGTCCGACTTGTTTGGCAATCTCGCCGTAGTTTTTGGACTGCAAATTGCGGGTAATGACCGGACCCAGGATCGGATCGAAACTGGTTTTAAGCTTTTGCGGCAGGCTCGCCACCTGTTGTGCGACATAATAGATACCGACCACTGCGGGTGAGGCAAAGAGGCCAAGGATTGCCAGATCGAGTCGCCTGCTGCCCCAATCGGCAGCATCGGCGGCAGCAAGCGGCAGGTTGCGACGGGCGATGGCGTAGGAGCGCGAAAGGCTTGGTATCCAGCCCCAGGGCAGGCCATAGCTTCGCCACAATGGCCAGAGTGCGAACAGCAACGCGGCGGCAAGCGAGGCGACATAGGAAAGGATCAGCCCGTCGCGCGCCGAGTAGAAATAGAAGGCTCCTGCGGCGATGCTGATCGTCCACGGCTCGACGATGGCGCGCGCGCGCACCGTCGAGGCTATGTCGAAGCGATAGGCGAGCGCCGCCAGCGCGATATCGGTCGCCACGATGAAAAAGATGACCAGCGGCAAGAAACGGTCAAGCCCGTTGATCGTGCTGTTGGGAAACATGATCTGCGGCACAGCGATCAGCAAAGCTGCGCCGAGCGCAGAGGCGACCATTGCAGCCAGCATGGCATCGGCAACGATATGCGCATGGGGCCGGTCGTCACGCGACAACAACTCGGCGAGGCCACGTCGTAGTCCGAGCGACGCAAGCTGCGCCACAAATTCAACGATCAATATGGCATAGGCAAAACGACCCAGCGCTTCAGGCCCGTAAAGCCGCCCAGCGATGAACAGGAACGGGATGCGCGCTGCCAGACGCAGCAAAAATCCGAAGACATTGGTGCGACCGCCCTTGGCCAGCGCTGCAATATCGTCTTCGTCGGTTCTGGCTGCCGTCAATCTGTCACCCCTGTTGAAACACGCTACCGCAATCGCAGTTGCGTTACCAGCTTTCGGGCTTGAGCGGGCGGGCGAGGAGCGCGGCGGTCACTTCGCCGACCGTCGCGCTGCCATCGAGCAGTGCGCAGACGGCAGCGACGATGGGCATTTCGACACCCAGCTTCTGCGCCGACTGGTGAAGAACTGGTGCTGTAAATGCGCCCTCCGCCACCGTCCGCCGGTCGGCGAGCATCTCGGCGGCAGGCTTGCCTTGGCCCAGCCCCCGACCCAGCGAAAAATTGCGGGAATTTTCCGAGCTGCAGGTCAGCACAAGATCACCCAGCCCCGACAAACCCGCCAGCGTTTCTGACTTGCCGCCGCGCGCAAGGCCGTAACGCTGCATCTCGGCAAAGCCGCGCGCGATCAAAGCGGCGCGGGCGTTGAGTCCAAGGCCCGCGCCATCGACAACGCCGCAGCCTATGGCGAGCACATTCTTGACTGCGCCGCCGATCTCCGCACCTACGACGTCGTCCGACCAGTATGGCCTGAAATGCGGTGCGGCGATAAGGCGCATCAGCACCGAACCCAACGCCTGATTTGCGGTGGCGAGGGTAATCGCGGTCGGCTTGCCGGCCGCAACCTCATGCGCAAAAGTCGGGCCAGACAGCACTGCCAGCGGATTTCCGGGCCGGATCTCGGCGGCGATATCAGAAACGAGCGATTGCGTTTCGGCTTCGATGCCTTTGGCGCAGAGCAAAAGCGGCGCATTCGTTTCAGGCAAAGCGGTAAGTGTAGCGCGCACATGCTGAGCGGGGGTTACTATCAACAATGCGCCACATTCGGCCATCAGGCCCAGATCGCCCGTTGCCCGGATTTTCGGGGACAGAGTGAGACCAGACAGGAAAGCCGTGTTTTCGTGAGCGTCGTTGATGCTGGAGACGACTTCTTCTTCGCGCGCCCACAGCAGCACCTCATCGTGGATTTGCGCCATCACCGCCGCCAGCGCCGTGCCCCAAGCACCGCCGCCGATAACGCCGACCGGATATCTGGGATTGTTCATGCTTTCACTCCTGCGCCGCGCGCCGGGGCTGCGTCGGGGTCGAGCGGCCAGCGTGGGCGAGCGGCGAAATCAAGTCCGTCGGTCAGGCCAGCGGCGAAACGTTCGGCTCCCGCCCAGGCTATCATTGCGCCATTGTCGGTACACAGCCAGAGCGGCGGAGCGACGAAACGCATATCTCTCGATGCCGCCAGCTCTTCGAGCATCTGGCGTATCGCCATATTGGCCGCGACCCCGCCTGCGACAACGAGCGTACCGGGCGGATCGTTACGGTCGAGCGTATAAGCCAGACGGTCGGACAGGCATTCGACGACGGCTTGTTGGAATGAAGCGGCAATGTCTTCGACGCGATATTGCCCGCTTTCATGCGCGCGGAGCACAGCGCTTTTGAGACCCGCGAAGGAAAAATGGGGTTCGTCCGCGCCTTTGAGCGGTCGCGGCAGCGGCACCGCTGCTGCATTGCCCTGCGCAGCCGCGCGCTCTACGGCCGGTCCGCCGGGAAAGCCCAAACCCAATATCTTTGCGGTTTTGTCGAAAGCCTCACCTACCGCGTCGTCGATGGTGGTCGCCAGCCTGTCATATTGCCCGACGCCGCGCACGCGCAGCAACTGGCAATGCCCGCCCGACACCAGCAATAGTAAATAGGGAAAGTCGAGATCGGCATCGACCAGCCGCGGCGACAGGGCATGGCCTTCGAGGTGATTGACCGCGATCAAAGGCTTGTGCGCTGCCATCGCCAGCGACTTGGCCGTCACCAGCCCGACCATCACGCCACCGATCAGCCCCGGTCCTGCAGTCGCCGCGATGGCGTCGACATCGTCGAGAGCCATGCCGGCGTCGGCGAGTGCAGTTTCGACCAATGGCGTCATCAGTTCTGCATGCGCGCGTGCCGCGATTTCGGGAACGACACCGCCAAAGGCACGGTGATGGTCCTCCTGCCCCGCCAGCGCATGGCTCAAAACCGTGCGGTCGGAGCGCACGATGGCTGCCGCCGTCTCGTCGCAGCTCGATTCAAGGCCAAGTATGATTGCCATATTGCGTTGCCTTAAGTGCGTGTGTTGTTAAGAACAAGCTGCATGAGGGGTCCATACAGTTCGCAATCGCCGTTACGCATAGGCACAAGGCGCTCGCCGCTGGCGTTGGCGCAAGCCGAAATGGCAGCAGCCGCGATCAGGGCTGCGCATGGATTGGATGACGACGCGGTTGTGCTTGTTCCGATGCTGTCGAGCGGGGACAAGATACAGGATCGTCCGCTGGCCGAAATCGGCGGCAAGGCGCTGTGGACCAAGGAACTCGAACGCGCGTTGATCGAGGACGATATCGATATTGCGGTCCATTCGATGAAGGACGTCGAAACCGTCCGCGCACCGCAATTCACGTTGTCCGCGATGCTCCCGCGCGCCGATGTCCGCGACAGATTGGTTGGTGCGGCTTCGGTCGACGCGCTGCCGCAAAGTGCCCATATCGGCACTTCCAGTCCGCGCCGTGCCGCGCAACTGGCGGCCCTGCGCCCGGACCTCCGCTTTTCGCCGATCAGGGGAAATGTCGCGACGCGGCTCGCGCAGATTGCGGCTGGCGATTTCGATGCGACAATGCTTGCTGCTGCGGGGCTCGACCGGTTGGGGATGGGCGATGTCGGAACGGAGCTTTCTGTAGACATTATGCTACCCGCCGCAGCACAAGGCGCAATCGGCATAGATCATCTGACCGAACGGAATGATCTGGCCGCATTCCTTCAAGCGGTGAACGACGAGGCTACGTTCATGGCAGTCATGGCCGAGCGCGCTTTTCTCGAAGCCTTGGGCGGCACTTGCCATTCGCCGGTCGCCGCGCACGCCGTCGTCAGAGCTGGCGATATCGAACTGCGCGGCGAGATATTGAGCGAAGACGGAAGCGAGCGGCATAAAGGATCGCTGTCGTTTTCGTCGTCTGACACGGACGGGCCTGCGCGGCTCGCAATGGCATTGCTGGACGACGCCAGCGACGGGTTGCGCGCACTGTTCACCGCATGAAACTGCTCGTCATCCGCCCCCAGCCCGGAGCGGATGCGAGTGCGGCGCGCATCAAGGGCGCAGGGCATGAGCCGCTGCTGATGCCTTTGTTTGCGGTCGAGGCCGTGGCGTGGAACGCACCGGGGGCTGACTATGACGGCCTGCTTCTGACCAGCGCAAATGCGGTTCGGCAGGCGGGTCCGAAATTGGAAGCACTGGCGCATCTTCCTGTACTGGCCGTGGGCAAGGTTACTGCGGTGGCGGCGGAGAAGGCCGGGTTGAATGTCACGGTTAGCGGCAACAGCAATGCAGAAGATTTGTTGAGCGGCGTTGCCGAAAGCAAATTGCTCTGGCTCGCTGGTGAGGATTACACAGCATTAGCCGTGCCGCCGTCGGTCCGGATCGATCTGCGCATTGTCTATCGCAGCGCGTCTTTGCCCGTTCCTGCCGGTTTCGACGATCTTGTCTTGCAAGCCGACCATGTGCTGTTGCATTCGGCGCGAGCGGCACAGCATTTTGCTTCGCTCATCCTGGCCCAAGAGCTGGAAAAGGCAGCAGTTTCTATCGCTGCGCTATCCGCTGGCGTAGCCCGAGCCGCAGGCGATGGCTGGAAATCGGTGCATGTCGCCCCAGAGCCCAATGACGCCGCGCTCTTGTCTCTCCTTTAAAGCCGCTTTACAACCCGCTGGCGCGACCCTTAACTGACACCCGGGATTAGGGGATTACATGAACGATTTTGCGACCAGCACGACGCCGCCACGCGGCGGTATGAAGTTCAAAACCATTTTGATTCTATTGCTTGTGGCCTTTGCCGGAGGTGCGGCCGGTAGCTGGTGGCTCGCCGACCGCTATGGCTGGCTCGAAGCCGAAGCGCCTGAGGTCACAGTGCCATCGCCTGCCACTAACGCCTTGGCCCCCACCGCACCCGTTGCGCCGGTTCTTATTCCATCGTCTGTAGATTCCGCTATCGCTGCGGGTAATACGGCGCGCGCCGAAGGCTTGCTTGTTGCTGTTGCCGCCCGCCGCGCGCTCGATAGCGGCGCGTCGCTCGGCTATCTTTCCGACCAGTTGCGCCTGCGCTTCGGCAGCAGCCAACCGCAGGCGGTGATGGCGGTGCTGCAAGCCTCGGCCTCGCCGGTTACACTTCAGGCGCTCCAGTCCGAATTGACTGCAATCGAAACTTTGCTGGCGACGGGCAGCCGCGACGAGTCTCTGTGGGCGACGCTGCGCCGCGAAATGTCCGAACTGTTCGTGCTGCGCAAATCGGATTCGGCATCGCCCGCACCGTCACAGCGGATGTTACGCGCTCATACTCTCGTCGAAACGGGCAATATCGGACGCGCCATAGTCGAAATCGAGGCCATGCCAGGTGCATCGGCTCCGGCAGCGCAGAACTGGCTGTCGCGGGCGCGCGGCTACGACGCCGCGCGCAAGGCACTCGATACGCTGGAACGCAGCGCACTGGCCGCCCCGCCGATGCCGGTTGCACCACCAGCCCCCACCGTGCCCGCTCCCGAAACGGCCACTCCGGCAGCCGCCGTACCCGAATAGCATTGTCATAAATCTTTCATAAATCTGCGGCCGCCATATAGTGGCCGCATGGCCACACGATTCGCTTCGATTTCAAGTCCGACCGCTTCGGCAGCACCTGCTTTGCCGCTGCTCGCGCGCGAGGCGTTGTCCTTTGCCTATATGCGCACCAGTGCGGCGTTCGCATCGACAGTTACTCTCGATGTTGCAGGCGATGGCCGTCCCGTCATGGTGCTTCCGGGTTTCATGGCATCGGACCAGACAACGTCGCGGCTGCGCCGTTCACTGCAAAGCGCCGGTTTCGATGCACATGGCTGGGGTATGGGTCGCAACAAGGGTATCAAGGCCGATATCTTCGAACGACTTGACGAGCGTGTGGAGGCGCTCGGATGCGATGCGCCGCTGACTATGGTCGGTTGGAGCCTCGGTGGGCTGATTGCGCGCGAATATGCGAAGTTCGCACCGCACCGGGTGGCAAAGGTCGTGACGCTCGGCAGCCCCTTTTCGGGCGATCTTCGCGCCAACAATGCATGGCGGATTTACGAATTTGTCGCAGGCCACAAGGTCGATGCGCCGCCGATCGAGGCGATGCTCGGTCAAAAGCCGCCGGTTCCAACCTGTGCCTTCTGGTCATCCAACGATGGCGTGGTTGCGCCGCGTTCGGCTTGCGGTCAGGGCCATGAATCGGATGTGCAGATAGAACTCGATTGCACGCACATGGCTTTCGTGGCGCGCCCAGACGCTATTCGCGCAATTGCGAAGGCAATCGTCGAGTAGTCGCAATTAAAGCTTACAAGGACGCGGTCGTTACCCTTCCTGTGACAATTGCCCCTTTAGAAGAAGACTCATCTTTCGATGTCGGCAAGGTTGCTTCGCTGAAAGCAGCCATCAGCTGTGGGAGCTACCGGATCGATTATGAAGCGTTGGCCAGCGCGATCATGGACCTTGGCCGGACGGCTGACAGTCAAAAATTTGACGTCGCCGCACCGTCAGGAAATTGACAGGATCACCCTACTAATTGCCATAATGCACGCAAAACTGCGAAAATTCGGCTGATATCGCATCTGGCACGGCGGTTGCAAAACGCCGTGAATGGACCAAAATCGAAACGCGAATTTACCGCCCGAACATCTCAACCCGGCAAAGCTCGTCGCTATGCACGGCGCGCTTGTCCGCCGCATTGCCTGGCAGGTACATAGCCGCATGTCGACCGCAATCGAGGTCGAAGACCTTGTCCAGATTGGCCTCGTTGCGCTGGTCGAAGCGGCGTGGGCTTTCGAGGATCGCGGGCTTGCGTTTGCGCCATATGCCGCAACGCGCGTCAGGGGCGCGATGATCGACGCACTGCGCCGCGACGCCCGCATGGCGCGGGCAGGGATGGCAAACCGTCGCTACCTTGCAGGCATCAGGGCACGCCTTGAGGCCGAATATATGCGCCCGCCCAGCGATGCCGAAATGGCCGATGCGACAGGGCTGGATGCGGATGCTTATTACGCGATGCTCGCCTCGACGCAGGCCGCCCGGCAGGAATCGATCGAGGACAGCTATTCCGACCACGATATGTGGTTCGCTGACCTGGCCGACAGCGCCGACACCGCGCTCGAGAAACAGCAATTGCGTGAAACACTCGCCGCCAATCTGGCAAAACTGGGCGAGCGCGAGGCGCTGGTCCTCCAGCTTTACTTTGTCGAGGAGTTGAACCTCGATGAAATCGGCGAAACGCTGGGCGTCGGCGCGGCGCGGGTGTGCCAGATCAAAAAGTCCGCGCTCGACAGGATGCGGGCGATGATGGCGGACTAAACGGTGACGGTCACCTGAACGTCGTCTCCTGCCGCCAGCCCTTCGGCCTTGCGCACCGCGGCCTTGACAGGCAACAGCCATCCGCCGCTGTCCTTTTCGGGAAATATCGATGTTTCCCATTCGGTATCACCGATCCGCACCTTCGCCTTCATAGCGCCCCAGCCGCGTTTCCTGCCGAATTCCAGCCGCCGCATTAGCGCAAGTGCATGGAGAGCCTCGGACGCCTCGCCATCGATGGTCACGAAATGCCAGCTCGCGGGTTCGCGTTCGCTCGACCAGATCCACAATTTGGCGGTGACGATGTGTGTTTCCGCCAAATCAGGGCTTCCGCCGCACCGGCACCGGAATGTTGCAGATATCTGCGCCGCCTGCGGGCACATTGAAAAACGGATCGCGCCGGTTGGCGCGGGCGTCGGCATAGGCGGCGAAGCTTGTGCTATCGGTCGAGAGATATTCGAAAGCAGGCACATCCTTGGCCTCATTGCCCAATCGCACCGAGACAATCGGCACTCGCTCCTCTTCCTTCTCGTAAAAGCCAAGCGCCCCCGTTCCGCGCGGCAGCGAGGACAAATGCTCGATCCCCTCGATCACCCGTCCGACGAGCGCGATATTGCGATCTAGATGCCGGGGCGCATGGCCGATGACGGTATAAAGCTCCGCCCCGCTGCCGGTATCGGGTGAGAGGTTGCGACCCACGCCGACCATGCCGTAACAATGAGTGGGCCAGTTGCGCTCGGTGTCGGGGGTTCCGACGCCTGCCACAGGGAACCCTTTGTGAAAGCTAGTCCAGCGCGAAATGTCATTCGGCGGAACGAAAAGCCCATCAAGCGCGCGCGGTCGGGGTAGCGTTCTGGGGAACACATAATCCGCTTCGGAAACCTTGGCCACGCTCTCGGGCAACGCCTTCTTCTCGGTCGCATCGCCCCATTGCACGACATAATTGTCCTGCACGCGGTTGATGCTGGTACCGTCCCACCATTTCGCGGAGGCGAGCTTGCGGATGTTGCCGACCCAGCCCTGGCTAAAGGGGGCAGGGATAAGCTGGATGACCACGCGACGCGGCTTTTCCTTGGCATCGGGCGCAAGGTCCATCACCAGCAGGTCGGATGGCGCGATTGCCACCCACTCTTCCGCCTTGGCCGCTGCGACGATTTCGCCTGGGGCGGGGAACAGCTTCTTCTCTTCTTGGGCGGACAATGGAAGCGCGGCGAAGCAGGCGGCGCAGGCGAACAGGGTCAGCTTTTTCATGGGCAACGTTATTGCAAATCCGATTGCCTTGCGAAAGCGCAAACGAGCCGCTAGGGGCGTGCCTTCCCGATAGGGATGCGGAGACGTGGCCGAGTGGTCGAAGGCGCTCGCCTGGAAAGTGAGTATACGTCAAAAGCGTATCGAGGGTTCGAATCCCTCCGTCTCCGCCAGTCAGCTTTGTTAATGATTGCATTTAACGTTGAATGGTGCGCTGCCTTAGCGACCGACCGAGCAGCCTGACTGCATCCAGCGGAGATTTATTCCAAGCCGGGAAGAATCAGGCGCCGCCCAGCTATATGCTTCCGCCCGGTCAGGCTTTTCAGGCTTATGAACGTATAATGTAATCGCCGGCTTATTGGTGCTCCCTTTGTCCCACGTGACGTTGCGGATGCGAATTACCAGTTCGGGCGCGCCGGTGTAATCGCCGCCTACGCGCGCTCGGCCGCCCTGATCGTGCAACAGCACGTCACGCTTGAAATACCAGTCTTCGGAACCGTCGGCTTTTTCCTTTTCCTTCAGTATCGCCGTCCAACAAGTGACAGGCCTTGCCCGCCGCAATTCGGTTGTCTTTTGGCCGGCAATATCGACCATCATTGCCGAAGCTGAGACTTGCGTGATCGTTTTGGAGAGATCACAAGTCCCGCGCATGCCGTTTGCAATCAATTCCTCGCCGATCAAACGATATATCCTCTGGCACTTACCGTAATCCAATATCGTCAGATCGCCCTCGTAACGGATCGTCGCGATTTGCGGGTTTGACAGCGCAATGCCGAAGGCATCGACTTCGTCGATGCTAAGTACATTGTCCTTTCTGGTGATCCTTAGGAATAGTTTTTCCGGGGCCTCACGTTTGGCCTCCGTATCGAAATACACCTGCTCTTCATTGCTGAAAATGCCGGTCAAAAGATCGTTGGGGTGCGTATTTGCAGCCGCCGGCGTAACTAGCAGTGCCATCGTTACCAACTTTGCCCACATGAAGACCCCCTTTTCGCTGTTGACGCTGGACTTGCCTGTTACAAACAGAATATGTCCGGACAAATAGTGCGAAGGAGCATATATGTCGATGCGGTATCTATTTGCCCTGTTGGTGCTGTGCTTTCCAGCAATTGGCAGCAATTCCGGCGAGCTTGATGGACCGGCGATACTTGCGCGCGCGACAGCAGCGGCAGGAGGCGTACATTGGGCAGATGCAAAAAGCCTGATACTCGAAGGCCGTGCAGAATATTGGGGAACCGAAGGCTCTGCACCCAAATCGCGATCGGACAGCTATATGATGTATCGTGAATTCGATCCTTCGCGGACGCTTGCTCATGGCGCCGATGGAAAAATACGGATTATCTCGAGCAACAACGGAAATGTGATCTGGACGGTTGGGTTCGACGGAGAAACGACTTGGAACGAGAAGGGAGTCATCCCGAAAGCCGAAGCCGACATATTTTGGGCAAACAATATGGGCTTTGGAATCATCCGCCAAGCAGACAAGCCCGGTTTCAAGGCGGAGCGTGTTGCAGATGGCGCGCAAGGACGGCACGGGCTATACCTAGTCAGGCTTACCGATCCCAAAGGAGGCGTGACACTGTTCGGCATCGACCGGCAATCATACGCGATCCGGACGATGGCATTCATGACACCGCGCGGCTGGCATGAAAGACATTACGACGATTTCGTTCGCCTGAAAAACCCTGACTGGCTACAGGCTCGAACTGTGACCTTGTTCTATAATGGGGTCAAAGCCAACACTGTCTATTGGCGCACCGTAAAGGTCAACGCAGCGATTGCGCCGGACATATTCAAGGTGCCGGCAGAGCTTTCAGCACCGGAGTAGTGTGATGCTATTCGACCGCGCCGCTTGCCAACAATGCCGCAATGTCGGTTTCGTCGTAGCCAAGTGAAGCCAAGATCGAAGAACTGTGCTGGCCGACATCTGGTATGTTGGGCGAGACACCGAGGCGACGTCCATTCATTTCGATGGGAATGAGTGGCAGCTTTGTTTCGCAGCCGCCATTCAGCACGACGGGTTCCAGCCCGCCGCTCGCATTCAGATGCGGGTCGTCGAACATATCTTCCGGCCGCGCGATGGGTGCGAAGGGCAGGCCAGTGCCTTCCAGCTTCGCGATGATTTCGGAGCGCGTGTAACTTGCCACCATATCGCGTATGACGGGCATGATCCGGTCGCGCGCCTGCACGCGGACATTGTTGGCGCGCAATGCCTCGTCCGCCCACAGTTCGTCGAGGCCAAACAGGGCGCAGAATTTCTCCCACAGGCTGTCGGTGACAACGCCGATGAACACCGGATCGTCCTTGGTTTCGAACACATCATACACCGCCCAAGCCGAAATGCGCGCGGGCATCGGCGCGGCGGCGTTGCCGGTGACGGCCATCTGCGCCATGTGCTGCGCGATCAGGTAGACGGTGGTTTCGAACAGTGCAGATTGCACCTTCTGTCCCCGGCCGGTTCGGTGGCGTTCCTCGAGCGCGGCCTGCACCGCGATGACGCCGAACATGCCGCCGGTAATGTCGACCACGCTTGATCCTGCGCGCAAGGGGCGTCCGGGAGGCCCCGTCATATAGGCGAGCCCGCCCATCATCTGCGCCACTTCGTCCAATGCGGTGCGCTCCTCATAGGGGCCTTTAAGGAAGCCCTTGGCAGAACAGTAGATCAGGCGCGGGTTGGTAGTGGCGAGGCTGTCATAATCGAGACCCAGCCGGTCCATCGCGCCGGGGCGGTAATTTTCGACGAGGACATCGGCGCTATCGATGAGCTTTTTCGCGACCGCGATGCCATCAGGCGATTTGAGGTCGAGGCAGATGCTCGATTTGCCCCGGTTGAAAGTCGGGAAATAACCTGCGCCCGAGCCAAGCAAAGTCCGCGTCCGGTCGCCGCCGATTGGCTCGACATGGATGACCTCTGCCCCCAAAGCGGCAAGGATCGCACCGACCGACGGGCCCATTATCATATGGGTAAACTCGACGACGCGAATGCCGGAGAGAGGGGCGTCGCTCATGCCGATTTTCTCTGCGCGAAATCGAGTGGCAGCCCTGCATCCGGGGTGAAGCCGTATAGCTCCTCGCCGGGCAACGCTGCCGCGACTATTTCACGCACTTTAAGCAGCTTTTCGATGTCGATGCCGGTTTCCAGCCCCATCGCCTGCAACATGAATACCAGATCCTCGGTGACGATATTGCCCGAAGCCCCCGGCGCGAAGGGGCATCCGCCTATCCCGCCCAATGAGGCGTCAAAAGTGGTGATGCCTTCCTCCAGCCCCGCAAGCACATTGGCTAGGCCAAGACCGCGCGTGTTGTGGAGGTGGAGCGTGGTCATATATTCCCTGCCGACCGCTGCCTGCACCTTGCGCGTCAGGCGTTTGACCTGTGCAGGGTCCGCGTAACCGGTCGTGTCGGACAGGCTCAGCTCCTTGGCGCCTGCTTCGACGGATGCTTCCGCAAGCCGGACGACCTTCTCCTCGGGCACATGGCCCTCGATCGTGCATCCGAAGGCCGTCGAAAGCCCCACTGCGAAATGGATGCCCGCCGCTTCCGCCATTTCGGCGATGGTGCGGATTTCCGCGATCATTTCGGGATGATTCTTGCGGACATTTTTGATCGAATGCGTTTCGGACATGGAGAAGGGGATCGACATGCCATGCACGCCCGCCTCGACCGCGCGGGCGGCACCCTGTGCGTTGGGAACCAGCGCCACGACGTTCAGCCCAGGGATGGTCTTGGCGAATGCGACAACCTCGTCGGTATCGGCTAGCTGCGGCAATAGGGCGGCAGGCACAAAACTGCCGACCTCGATTTCGCGCACACCTGCCTCCGCTTCCGCTTTGATCCACGTCTTTTTCGCGTCGATGGGCATGATGTTCGTTATACTCTGCAGCCCATCGCGCGGTCCTACTTCTGAAACCAGAATTTTGGCCATCACTACTTCTCCAGATAGATATAGGGTCGCCGGATGCGATCGGCCCCCTGCCATGCCGCGATGGTTTCGCGATGCTTTAGTGTTAGGTCGATGGCGTCGAGACCTTCGAGCAGCATCGTCTTGGGTTCGGCTTCGATTTCGAAGCGGTGTCCGTCGACCGTTTGCCGGTCTAGATCGACCGTGACGATGTGCCCGATCAAGCCACGAACCACAGCTGCGTCGAGGACGAGCGGCAAGAGTCCGTTGCGAATGCAGTTATTGTAGAAAATCGGGGCGAAGCTCTCGGCGATGACGCACTTTACGCCCCATTCGAGCAATGCCCAGACAGCATGTTCCCGGCTGGACCCGCAGCCAAAATTCTTGCCCGACAGCAATATACCAGCCTGGACAAAGTCGCGCTGGTTGAGCACGAATTTCGGATTGTTTTGCCGCGTTGTCGGGTCGATGTAGCGCCAAGACGCGAACAGCCCGTCCCCCAGTCCGGTTTTGCCGGTAGATGTCATTTCACGCGACGGGATGATGACATCGGTGTCGATATTGTCGACGATTAGCGGTGCCGCGACACTGCTGAACGGTACGGGGAAGCGAGTCATGGAGCGGTGATCCGTCCTGCAATAGCGCTGGCGGCAACGACTTCCGGGCTGGCGATATGCGTTCGTATGCTGGGGCCTTGGCGCCCTTCGAAATTGCGGTTGGTTGAAGAAATTACGCGGCTTCCCGGCGGGAAGCTCTCTCCGCCTGCATAGAAACATAACGAGCAACCACTCTCACGCCATTCGAAACCGGCTTCGGTGAAGATGCGGTCGAGCCCTTCTGCTTCCGCCGCGCGTTTGACCGCTGACGATCCCGGTACCACGAGGGCAAGCAGGCCGTCGGCCTTGTGCTTGCCCTTGATGATGGCAGCGGCGCGGCGAAGGTCGGAGAGGCGGGCGTTGGTGCAGCTGCCGATGAAGGCAACATCTACTGGCAGGCCTGAAAGCGACTGGCCGCGTTCGAGACCCATATAGGCCAGAGGCTTATCGTCGGCGTCGACCGGTACCGCTCCTGACAGGGCAATCGCATGTTCGGGCGAGGTGCCCCAACTGACCATTGGCTCGATGCTCGCCGCGTCGATGATGATTTCGCGGTCGAATAGCGGGCGTTCGTCGGTGACGAGCTTGGACCAGTCGGGTTGCGGGTCGGGAGCATATCGACGGCCCTTAAGATAGGCGAATGTCGTCTCATCCGGCGCAATAATGCCTGACATTGCGGCGAACTCCGTCGCCATGTTGCACAGAGTCATCCTCGCCTCCATGTCGAGGCTTCGTACGGCTTCGCCCGCGAACTCGACGACATGCCCCTTGCCGCCGCCTGCGCCATGATCGGCGATGAGACGCAGGATCATGTCCTTCGCGGTCACGCTTGGGCGAAGCGTGCCTTCATATGTGACACGCATCGTTTTCGGTTTGGCGACACGCAAAGTGCCGGTTGCCATAGCGTGTTCGGCTTCGCTGCTGCCGATGCCCCATGCCAAAGCACCGAACGCACCTTGCGTGCAGGTGTGGCTGTCGGGCGCGATCAGCGTACAGCCCGGGAGGACGATGCCGAGTTCGGGCGAGATTACGTGCGTGATGCCCTGATCAGGGTCGTTCACGTCGAAGAGGGTGATGCCAGCCGCATGACAGGCGGCGCGCGTTTCGGTGATGAAGGCATCGCCGCCCGGCATCAACGTGCCGTCACCCCGACCGGGGCGGGTGTCGACGATATGGTCCATGACCGCAAAAACGCGCGCCGGATCGATCACAGTGCGTTCCGCTTCTGCCATCGATTTCAGCGCCGCTGCGCCGGTGCGCTCATGCAGGAAAATGCGGTCGATGGCGATCAACGCAGCTCCGCCGCCCAGATCGGTAACGACATGGGCGTCCCAGATTTTCTCGAACAGGGTTTGAGGGTTATCCAGTCTGCCCCTCCAGGCTCCGCCAGTCCTTGGTAACGAGCTTTTCTTGTATAGCAGTGCGTGTTTCAAGCTTGCCGTCGCGTATCCAGTGCCAAGTGCGGCAGCGACTTTGTCCATCGTCGGAAAGCTGGATCATTTCGTACAGATAGAGCGACGGATCGCCCTGCCGTTGCCAGTAAAGCATCACGGTGCGGTTATATTCGTCGAGCCCAACTTCGGCCGCCCAGCCCTTGATGAGCTCATTATCCCACCACACCCGCTTGTCGCGATATTCGGCCGGAAATTCGCGAATTTCAGTGCGACCATCGTCCCATGTGTAATGGTTGGTCTGGTGATAGGGGTGCGGCCCATCGTCCGGAAAACGGCAGAAAAGGCGTGACTTGTGCTGGTCGATCAACTCGTCCCTGTCATTGAAATAGCTGTAGACGCCGTCCCAGACGCCTTCGTGCCGCGCGAGCAGCGGCATGTCTTCCCTAATTCCCATGTCAGCTTCCTTCCCTTTGGTGCAATGCCTGATGATATGCTCGCGCGGCGGTGGCGCGGATGAGTGCGCGGTGGTCTCTGGCGAGAGCCGCCGGATCGAGGCTGGTCTCGTCGAAGGCAATCGCGTTTGCCGCGGTTGCGACATACCACGGCGCGAAGAAGCGGCGCGCGCGGATGATGCTCCAAGCTGTGGTGAGATAGGAACCGAAGCGGTCGAGGCCAAGGTCGGGGAACAGCTGTTGGGGATCGCCTGCCTCCGCTTTCGGATAGCTGGTCGATGTTGTACCAAATATCTTTGCTGCCTCATCGACAATGGCTTGCCATGACGGCCATGAGGTCGGGGTTTCGTTCTGCCAGCCACTTGAAAGTCCGTGCCCCGGCAGGTCGAATGCGATTGTCCCCGTTTTGCCCGAAAGCTCCTGCCCCGGCGCATGAAGGACCAGCTCGCTCGCTCCACGCTGGCCCTGCCAGTGCAGCAAGCCGTCGAACTTTGGTGTCGTCACGGCGATAAAGCCGCGATCCTGATCTTCTTTTAACAGCGAGCATTTGACCAGCGGGAGGCCTTGCAAAAAAGTGAGGCTGGCGTCCTGATGTTCCTTCGCCGTTGCCAGTTTGCGCGCCTCCCATCCGGCGGGCATCTCGCCGAGCCGGTCGATATGCGCCTGCAGCGGGTCGCCGTCATAAGCGGTAATCAACACCGGCGGTGTCACCGCGTCGGGCGAAGGAATATCGCGTGGCGCGCGCAGCACTGCGCCGTAGCCAAGCCGATAGGCATCGCCTGCGTCGAGCATTTCCATGACGACCGCATGCACCTTCGCCGGGTCGTCATGCGCCATCGGCAGCCGTGTTTCGCCACGGACATCGAACCAGGGGAAGAACCAGCTTTGTTCGAGAATGCGGTTCCAAAGCCAGGTCAGATGCTCTCCATAAGCCGAGGGCAGAAACGGTGGCAGATAAGCCTCGCCGAAGATGGCCATTTCCTGCGGCGTCCAGATCGCATAACCGCCAACCGCGAGGCCGTGGAAGAAATCCGGATGCCGCTTGAGCGCCGTCACCAGGATGATGCCGCCTGAGTGGAAGCCGTATGCTGCCGTTTTTTTCAATCCCAACGCGCGACCGAATTCGACAATTGCGTCGGCATAATCGTCTATGTCGGGATCGGCTTGAGCGAGTGGTTCGGATTGTCCGAAACCCGGCGTGTCAGGCGCGATGCAAGTGAAATATGAGCCCCATAACTGCATCAAAGCTTCATATTCGGCCGAAGAACGGGGACTTTGATGGACCATCAGCAAGGCAGGGCCGCTGCCGTAGCGCCGGTAATGGACGGTGCGTCCATTGATTGTCAGATAGTGGCGCGTTATCCGAGGCAAGTGCCGCAATGCTCCAAAAGTTGTCCGGACAAATTTTCTCTCGACAAGCCATTATCCTGTGGACATTATGGATGCAAGTCTAGGAGGTAAAAATATGACTTTGGTGGGAACGAAGATGGTCAGCGACGGGCGTACCGCGCGGCAGATCTTCGAAGAAGTCATGGCCAATCCGGCGCGCAACAAGTTCGGATTCGGCGAGAAACTGGCCATCCTCAATGTCGATTTCCAGCGGGCTTACACCGACCTGCAAAGCTTCAAGACGTCTTACGAAACCGATCCCCTGCAGATTGAATATGCCAACACTATTTCGCGGCTGGCGCGCGAAAAAGGGATGCCGGTCATCTGGTCGCGCGTGGGATATAAAGACGATGCTAGCGATGCCGGGGTCTGGGGCACTCGAACAAACACCGCGGATTCGCTGCAGAATATCAAATATGGTTCGGAGCGGCATCAATTCGACCCGCGTTGCGAAATCGATGCCGACGACATGCAGTTTACCAAGCGAATGCCAAGCGCGTTTTTTGAAACGCCGTTAGCCAGTTATCTGACGTGGCATAAAGTTGACACATTGGTGGTAACCGGCGGCAGCACATCAGGTTGCGTGCGGGCGACGGCGGTGGATTCGCTGTCGCACGGCTATCGCACCATCGTCCCCATCGAAACCTGTGCCGACAAACATGAAAGCTATCATTTCGCCAATCTGACGGACCTGCAGCTCAAATATGCCGATGTCGAGCCGGTGCAGGTGGTGATCGACTGGCTGGAGGCATGCTAGTGCAGGAAGGAGAGACGGACCCGCAGCTTTACGACTATGCGCCCTATAAGGGACGCAAAAAAATCGTCTGGCCGGGCGGCAAGACCTGCGCCGTCTGGATCGCACCCAATCTCGAATATTATGAAATCGACCCGCCCGCGCACCCCAAGCGCAAGGCGTGGAGCAAGCCGCATCCGGATGTTGTCGGTTATGCGCATCGCGACCATAGCAACCGCGTGTCGCACTGGCGGATGGCGGAGGCCATGTCGAAACATGGCTTTCCGGGGTCGGTGTCGCTGTCGGTGGCCTTGTGCCAGCATCATCCAGAGGTTGTCGCAGACGGTGTCGCGCGGGGCTGGGAGTTCTTCAGCCATGGCATCTACAACACCCGCTATGCATACGACATGTCCGAGGAGCAGGAACGCACGATCATCGAGGACTCGATTGCGACCGTGCGCGAGGCGACAGGGCAGACAATCCGCGGCTGGCTTGCGCCCGCGCTCACGCATACGCCGCGCACGCTTGACCTGATTGCCGAATATGGGCTGGATTACACCTGCGACCTGTATCACGACGATCAGGTGCAGCCGGTAAAGACCAAGGCCGGAAATCTCGTGTCGATCCCCTACAGCCTCGAGGTCAACGACCATTACGGCTTCTTCGTCTACAACATGTCCCCGCGCGAATATGCCGACACGCTGGTGCGGCAATATGAGCGGCTGGCGGATGAAAGCGGCACGGTGATGTGCATTCCGCTCCACGCCTATCTGATCGGCCAGCCGCACCGGATCGGGCCGTTCGAGGACGCATTGCGCCATATTGCCGCAGATGGTCGCGCGTGGCTTAGCCGGGCTGGGGATATTGTCGATGCATGGAAGGCCCAGCAATGAGCCTTGATCCTGCCTATCTCGAATATCCCAAACGCCGTCACGGTTATGACCATGACCTATACGAATGGTCTGCTATCCACGAGCGCAAGCCGGTGGTATGGTCCGGCGGCAAGTCGGTAGCGCTATGGGCGTGCGTCAGCCTCGAATGGTTCCCGATTACGCCGAGCGACACGCCCTTCCGCGCGCCGGGACATATGCAGACCGCCTATCCCGATTATCGTCATTATACTGCGCGCGATTATGGGAACCGGGTTGGCGTATACCGATTGCTCGACGCCTTTGCCAAGACGGGCATGAAGGCCAGCTTTGCCACCAATGGCGCGATTGCCGAACGCTACCCTGAACTGGTCACCGACATCGTAGCGGCGGGGCATGAGATTATCGCGCATTCGACCGACATGAACGGCACGATTGCTACTGGCCTGCCGGTCGATGAGGAGCGCGCGCTGATTGCGCGATCGCTCGATGCGCTGGAAAAGGCCACCGGAGTACGCCCGCAAGGATGGCTGTCTATCGCCCGGTCGCAAAGCTGGGATACGCCCGACCTGCTTGACGAAGCGGGCGTCCGCTACTGCTGCGACTGGGTGAATGACGAGTTGCCCTATCGCTTTAACAACGGCCTGATTAACCTGCCGTTGAACCATGAACTGTCGGATCGACAGATCATCACCGTGCAGCAGCAATCGGCGGACAGCTATGCGCAATCGATGCGCGATGCCTTCGACTGGCTGGCGGGGGAGGGCGCGGGACGGGTGCTGCCGTTACACCTGACGCCTTACATCATGGGTTTGCCTTATCGTATCTCGGCGCTGGAGGATTTGCTTTGCGATCTCTCTGCCCGGCCACAAGCGTGGACTGCGACGGGAAGTGAGATTGTAGATGCGTGGGAAGCACAGCCATGAAGGTCCGAAACCCGCGAACTGGTGAGGCTGACTACGAGATCGCGCCGCTTACTGCAGCGCAAATTGGTGCAGTCGCTGAGAATTTGCGCAACGCGCAGTCGAACTGGGCTGCGCGTTCGATCGAAGGGCGCGGCGATTGCCTGCGGAAGCTGGCAGCGGCGGTGGAGCGCCAAGCCGATGCAATTACGGCGGCGCTGACAATCGATACCGGTCGCGCCAAAATATCGCGGATCGAGGTTGAAGGCACGATCAAGCTTATCGAGCGGTGGGCGGGTTCGGCGGAAACCATCATCGCAGCCGCAACCGTCGCCAGTCGCGCGACCAGCATCCCAGGAATCAGTACTTCCACGCGGCTGGTCCCTTACCCGCTCGTCGGCGTGATCAGTCCTTGGAACTTCCCGCTCACGCTCGCGCTGATCGACGCAATCCCGGCGCTGATGGCCGGTTGCGCGGTGATCGTGAAGCCGTCCGAAGTTACGCCGCGTTTCATCGGGCCGCTGATGGCGGCGTTGACAGAGGTGCCCGAAATCCCGCTGAAGGTGATCGAAGGCGACGGTGCGACCGGTGCGGCTTTGGTGCCTTTGATCGATTATGTTGCCTTCACTGGCTCCGTCCCGACGGGTCGCAAAGTTGGTGCGGCGGCGGCCGAAGCATTTATCCCCGCAAGCCTCGAGCTGGGCGGCAAGGACCCGATGCTCATCCTTGCCAGTGCGGACCCGGTCAGCGCCGCGGAAACCGCCCTGCGCGCTTCAGTGGTGAACAGCGGACAGGCGTGCCAGTCGATCGAGCGTGTCTATGTCGCGCGTGAAATTGCCGGATCGTTTTTGGCGGCGCTCGCCGAAAAAGCGAATGCGGTGCGGTTCAACTATCCGGACATTAACGCAGGCGACATCGGACCTTTCATCTTCGAAAGGCAGGCGGCCATTGTCCAGGAGCAGATCGACGACGCGTTGGCAAAAGGTGCGCGGTTGCTGGCGGGAGGCAGGATCGAAAATCTGGGCGGCGGCTTATATTTGCAGCCCACTGTGCTTGCCGACATTACGCCCGACATGAAGGTAATGGCCGACGAAACGTTCGGGCCAATCATCCCGGTCACCGTTTTCGATTGCATCGAGGAAGGCATCGCGATGGCCAATTCCGGCATTTACGGCCTGTCGGGTGCGGTCATAGCCGGTACCGCTGACGAAGCCGAAGCCGTTGGCGCGCGGCTTAATGTAGGCGCAGTTTCGATTAACGATGGCTCACTGACGTCGATGGTCTGGGAGGCGGAGAAGTCGAGTTTCGGTCTGTCCGGTCTCGGCCCCAGCCGCATGGGCGACAGCGGCCTGTTGCGATTTTTTCGCAAGCAGGCGCTGATCCGCCAGTCGGGCACAGCGCTTCCGCTTGCCGCATATTCCGAAGGAGAGAAGAGATGAAATATCTGACCGCAATCGCCGGACTGGCTCTCGCTGCCTGCGCCGCCAACGGCGAAACGCCCGCGCCTGCGAAAACTTCCCCAGGGGTCGAAAAACCTGCCGAGCGGTTGCCGACTGACGTTCGCCGCGTCACGATGATCGTGCGCAATATGGACAACAGCCTTCAGGTCTATCGCGATGTCATGGGCATGAAGATCAATTATGACGCAGTCGTCACCATGTCGGGTGTTGCTTTGCCTGCGGGCGAGCCGGGGGCGAAGGCCCGGCTGGTGCTGCTCAATGCCAATGATCCGTTTATCGGCTGGATAGGGCTGATGGAATGGCTCGATCCGAAATTGCCCGATCCGGGTCCTTACCCAAAGCGTATGACCGTTGGCGGTCATGTCATTGTCACCGACACCTCGAATGTCGAAGAAGCCTGCACGATGGCGGCCAAGGTGCCCAATGTGACGATGACCGCTCCCTTGCGCGCGCAGCAATATCCGGGCCGCAACGGCGGGCCACCAATCAATGTGCGCGGCTGCAATTTCTTCGACCCCGACGGCACGCTGATCGAACTCAACCAGCTGGTGAAATGAAAGCCGATTTCGCCGCCGCGATGCCGAATATGATCCGCCATGACGGCGAATGGGAAGGCACATATCGCCATATCGATTGCGACGGCACGTTGCTCGACCAGCATCATATGTGGACCTGGTGCGAATTTCCCGACGACGGGCCGTTCGCCTATGTCCAGCACAACCGACTACGCTGGGACGACGGGCGGACCGCGGATTATGAGTTCGGCGGCGTCTATCGCGACGGGCGGCTCTATTGGGATACCGACCGATTTTCCGGCTATGGCTGGGAGACCGAGGAAGGCACTTTGATGCTCAAGCTCGACCGGATCGATGTGCCAGGTGCCTATTATATCGAGATGATCAATATCGCGCCCGACAACCAGACCCGCGCGCGGACATGGCAATGGTTCAAGGACGGACGTCCCTGGAAGCGGACGTTGTGCGATGAATGGAGAGTGAAATGAGCCTTTTGCTTCTGGCAGCGGCGGCTGCGACGCCCACCGTCGAGACTTGCGACAAGCCGGTCTATATGGTGGTCGCGGGGCCGACGCATGACCGCGTGCGGATGCAGGCCTATGCCAAGGCAATTGCCGATAGCGAACTCTACCAGAAACTCGGTGGCTATTATGTCAATGCGCCGGTGCCGCTCGCGACCTTCGAGGGCGAACCGCCCAAGGGCCATGCGACGTTGATTGTGCGCTTTCCCTGCCTCGCTAATGCCAAGGCATTCTGGAATTCGAAAGTCTATCAGGAAAAGATCAAGCCGTTGCGGTTGAACCCGTCGGCGGGGGATTATCTTGTGACGGTCTATCCCGAAATGCCGGTACGCGGCGACATTGCAGGGAAAGTCGGCGAAAACGGCTACAAGGTGCAGTTTGACAACAACAGTATCGAGCAAATCGAGCCCTGATCACATTTCGCGGATGGCCTTGCTCAACTCCTCAACGCTCGGCTCGGCCAGTTCGTCGAGCGCTTCCATATCCTGCTGAACGCCGCGCATGACGCGGGCGATATATTCGCGAGTCAGCATACCGCGTTCGTGGCCTGCGGTGCGGTCTGGTTCATAGGCTTCTATGTCAGCACGGCTGACCATGCCCTTGGCGTCGAGCAACCTTTCGACGGTGTCGAGCCGTTCGCGCAGCACCGACACTTCGCCGACCAGCGCCATCAGGATCGATAGCGTGCGGTCGATAGCAGGGTCCTCGAAATATTGCGGGCGTTTGCCTTTGGCCTTGGCCCCGGCGCGGGCGATCCAGTCGATTTCGTCGGTCATGCAGCAGGCTTCCAAGCCCCATAAGCATGCCAGCTAGCGGCACGGCCATGGTCCTCGCCTTCGCCCTGGCGCTGTTTGGGGAAGACGCTCTCATCGACTACAGCTATTACGCCAGTGACGAACTGGCAATCGCGCGGCAGACCCTTTTCGGCCATGATCCCTTTCAGGTCGAGCGCGTGCATCGACGACCAGAAGGGTTCGTTATTGTTGAATGCGTCCCAATCACGGATGAACTGCTCGTAAAGTGGCATGTCGTCCGAATATTGCGGCTGTTCGAGGTGCAGCATCAATCCGCCCGGCGCTAGGACGCGCACGCCTTCGCCGATGATTTTCGGTAGCGCCGAGCCGGACAGTTCGTGCAAATACATTGTCGTCTGCACCCAGTCGAAACTCTCGTCGGCAAATTCGCTCATATCCTCGGCATTCATCTGCACGAAGCTGATATTCTTTGCGCCCAGTGCCTGCGCCCGGGCATGGCCGTAACGAAGCGACGGCGCGGCGGTGTCGATGGCGATGACTTCGGTGTCAGGAAAAGCTAGCGCCAGCGGAACGATATTGTGGCCAATCGTGCAGCCCAGATCGAGGATGCGCCGGGGCGTCCAGCCGGGGCGTTCCTTCTTGACCCATTCGACCAAAGCCTGTCCGCCACCATCGGATAATGCGCCAAGGCCGCCGCCGGTGGTTGCGAAAATACCGCTGTCGTAGTTTGCGCCCGCCGAGACATCGCCGGGGCGTTCCTCGCCATGATAGCTGCCGGGCATGCAATGGATGTCGATGGCGGCTTGGTAACGCGGCACTTGCACATCGGGATTCAACCGCAGCGTATCGCGGCCCTCATTATACTGCCGCGCCTTGGCGTCGAGTTCGTCCAATTGGCGCAATGTCATAGCCCGCCCGTTCTGCTGGCGCATTTCCATCGAATTGCGCTTGAGAGCCGACCAATAGCGGTGCCACGGGTCCATGTTCATCGCATGGCGGATTTCGAAACGGTCTTTCGGCTCGCGGCTATGTTCCTTGACGAAGGCGGGCAGCACTCTTCTGTCATAAGCGAGCTTGTTTCCCGGCCCGAGCGTAGAGGCCATATATTTGTTGAAATTGGCCAAGAAATTGAACCGCGCCGCTTCGTCATGGCTGGGCGTCGGGAACACCGCATGGCGCGTGACTGCGGTATAGGGCGGGGGGATTTCGGGCTTGCTCATATCAATCCGTCTTTCGCCAAACGGGCAATCGTTTCTTCGCTTACCCTCTGGAAATGGTCACGATCAGGCGTTTTCACAACACCCTTTTCGATCAGGCTGTTGGCGCGCTGGTGGCTGTCATTGGCATAGGCCGCAGCGAACAGCGCATTGCGTTGCCGCGACAATGTATTGGTCATCCCCGGCTTGCGTCGCGCGGCGCGCAGGGCCGCAAGATCGATGTCGGCGAACGCCGTAAACGTCTCACCGCTGTTCGATTGCGCGAGGATATTGCCCTTATAGTCCACCACCATCGAATTGCCATCGGCGGACGCCTCGGGCAGCGCGGTTTCGGTGATGCCCGCGGTGTTGGCGGAGACGACATAAGCGATATTCTCGAACGCGCGGGCGCGTTTCGCGATCATCTTGGGCGTTGCCATCGGCGAGCCGATTTCGGAGGACGAATGCACGAAAATCTCTGCCCCGCGCAGCGCATGCGCGCGGGCGATCTCGGGATAGAGTATTTCTTCGGATGCAATCGCCGCAAGATTGCCGATCTCGGTCTTTGCCACCGGAAAAACACCGTCAAGGCCATAAATATCGAGATATTTCGACCAGACATCGTGCGGGGTGACCGCATACATAGAGTTCAGGCGGCGATAGCGAAGCACGACATTGCCGTTTGGTGCGAGGACAAAACTCGCCTGGAAATAGAGGCCGGGAAAATTCTTGTCCGCCTCATAGGCATTGCCCGCGACGAACAGCTTTTGCTCCTGCGCGATCTTGCCGAGTGCCTCATATTCGGCACCATCGACCTCGAGCGCTGCCTTGTCGGCAAAATCGGGGATCGAAATGCGGCCTGGATAGCTGGTGAGGAAATATTCGGGGAGCACCGCAAGCTTGACCGGCGCGCCGCCATATTGCTGGATGAAGATATTGGCCGAACGCATCTTGGGGCCGATTGCGGCGATCGTCTCCAGCATCTGCTTTCGGGCCGCCGCTTTGTCAGGCGCACGCTCGACCGACCGCGCAGCAAATTGCAGTGCGACTGCGGCGTAAGCTTTTGCGTCAGCCAAGGGTGCGGCCTCCGCCGAAAGCGGGAGCGCGCTCGCCATAAATGCTGCCAAAGCCTGCCGTCTTTCCAGTTCCATCGCCCATGTCCCTATAGTCCCAAAGCACCGGGATTCATCAAGCCTTTCGGATCGACATTTGCCTTAACCGCTTCAAGAATTTGCCAGCCACGCGGGTCGCTGCGGTCCTTGAGCGGATAGGTTCGACCGATCTGGAAATGGATGCCGCCCATGCGGCCGATGACTTCAATTACGCCTGCACGCAGCTTTTCTACCAGCGCGCGCGCCTCGTCGTTGCGCGGGTGGACCGGCAGCTTCGCAAAATGCGCGTCGTCGATGAAGCGCTTGTGGATCTCCCACTGCTCGTCGGGCCAGTAGAAGCAGGGCTCGATCAGGAAGCCAGTGGTGCCGACGACGAGAAACATATAGCCGCAGCCGACGCTGAGCCGCTCCATCTCCGCGCTGTTTGCCTTGAACAATTCAGTCAATGCTTCGATGGTTTCGAGTGCTTTGGAGTGGCGCACAATGCCATGAACCGGCGCCCATCGTTCACCCTCCGGCCCTGCCATCGAATTGGGCGGCGGGAAGGGGTTGGCGCGCAGGATTTTGGGGATGGTGTTTTCGACGATGCGACCGCCATTCGCGGCGACGATGGCCTCGACCGCTTGCATATCGGCGTCGACCGCCGCCTGGTTGCGGCCTTCGCAGATGAGGTGGATCGAGAATTTGCAATCGTCTAGAAAGGAGCGACCGGCGGCAACGACCTTTGCGCCTTCTTTGATGCCTTTCCAGAACCCGCCTTGCGATTTGACCATCGTGAGCAACGACTTTGCATCGGACACGAGGCTGTCACGCTTCATCCGCTGCGCTTGCAGGAAGGGATCGAAACCGAAGGCTTCGCTCGCCAGCCCGCGCCTTCCGATTTCGCTCATCGCTGCGCAATATTGGGCGGGCTCGTCGAAGGCAAAGCTGCCATAGGCGAAGGCCTCGCCGTCATGCACTAAAGGCAACGTGATCGTCGCCTTCACCCCGAACGCGCCTGCGTCGGCGCCGAACAGGCCGGTCAGGTCGGGGCCGAAGGGTCGGATGAAATCGCCACTGGTTTTGACGATACTGCCATCGGCGAGGACGACCTCGGCGCAGATGATATTGGGCGCAATGGTCCCGTCGCGTCCGCCCCAGAACAGCCCGTTCTGGCTCATTCCCCCACCGACGCTGGCATACAGGCCGGATAGCGTGCCCCACAAGGGCGTGCGTAAGCCCTTGGGGTGGAGCGCTTCATAAAGTGCGTGCCAGGTGCAACCCGCTTCGACGGTCACCGTCATGTCCGTTTTGTTGATTTCGATTATGCGCTGCATCCGGCCCATGTCGACGATCAACGCACCTGCCTCCGGTGCGACATAACCTTTGGTGTAACTCATGCCGCCGCCGCGCGGGATGATGGCGATACCGGCGGATGTCGCTTGCGCGATACCCTCGCTTAGCTCCTTGGTCGATCCGGGGCGAAACACGCAAAGCGGCGCCGGCCCTTTGCTGAACACATCCTGCGCGTAAAAGGCGCATTCCGCAGGATCGGTAATCAGCGCCTCGGGAGCGATCCCTGGCAGCGGATCGTTATGCTGGAACCGGGTCGCCATGCGCCTTATCCTCTTTGGGATTTTCGTCGGGATAACGGCCGAGCAGGAAAAGCATCGCGCCGCCGACGACGAACATCGCTGCAGCCACCATCAACATACCGTCATAGCTGCCGGTCTTCACCCGCACCGTCCCGTAAATGACTGGCGAGATGGCCGACATCAGCCCGAACGGCATGTACAGCATGCCGTAAATCCGGCCGAAATGCGCCATCCCGAAATAGCGTGCGGCCAGGAAGGCAATAAGGTCGCTCTCTGCACCCGCTGCAAAGCCGAGGAAGAAGGCGGCAACGGAAATGAGCTGCATTTCGGTGCTCGTGCCCATCAACAGATACATGGCGATTGCAGGCAGGCAGAGCACTGGGAAAGCGATTGCTGGGCCCCAGATCCTGTCGAGCATGAAGCCGACGCCGATGCGTCCGCATAGCAGGCCGATGCCGACAATCCCCATGATGCCAGCGGCCGCCGCGCGGTCGATGCCATGATCGCCAACAATAGCGGGCAAATGGATATGCGCGCCGCCATAGGCGCTGGCGATGAGGAAGATCGACAACCACAAGACCCAGAACTGCCGGGTCTTGACGGCCTGCTTGAAGGTCATGCCTGCCAGCTCGCCGGTTGCGGTCGAAAGCTTGGCGGGGCGCTCTTCGGCGCGCGGTTCGTGGAAGAAAGCGAGCGTTGCGGGCAGCGCGATCAGTAGTGGCAGCAACGCGACGACGGGAAATATAGCGCGCCAGCCGAACTCTGCGCTGCTCCACACCGCGAGCTGCGGGACAATAAAGGCAGCGGCGCTCGTGCCGACGAGCATGATACCGAGCGCCAGCCCGCGTTGCTTTACGAACCATAGGCTAAGGCCCCGGCTCCAGGTTACGGGGGTTGAGCCGATCCCGACCAATCCCACCAGCAGCCAGAGGAAATAGAAACCCATCAACGTCGGCGGGGTGAAATATAGCGAGGAGAAGGCAAGGATAAAGCCGACCAGCGACCAGATCGCAACCTTCCTCACGCCATAGCGATCGGCCAGCCAGCCGAACACCGGCGCAAGCAGCGAGGCCGTGATACCAAAAATAGTGATACCGATACTGACCTGCTGGACATTCCAGCCATATTCGGCCTCTAGCGGCTGGAACAGGAAGCCGAGCACGTTGAACGGCAAAGGCGACGCCCCGCACATCGTGCCCAGAAACCCTGCCAGCAGAACTTTCCAGCCCAGCGAAAACTCACCTTGCCGCGCCGAGGCGGCAGAGGCAGGCGATGCGGTTGCAAAATCTCTCATGCAGTTACTCTGCCGCCACTATTCTTGTCACGCAAGCGAGCCATCAATGACCCGCTTTCGGCTTCTCACCGCTGGCAGCTCGCTGCGCGTCGATCATCTTCTTGAATACTGTCCACGTGGTTTCGTTCGGACGCGGATCATCGCCAGGAGGAGGTGCAGTGTAAGCCGGATAGTTGAGCGTAATTTCGTCTTTCAGCACCTTGGGCAGCTCATCATAATTTTTCAGTTTGTTGCCCATTGCGTTGAACACCATCTGTCCCTGCCGCCCGCGCATCTTCATCCATGGCATCCAGTCCGAAATGCGCACCCAGCTGATGATCGGATAGGCTGTCGGGTTTTTCTTGTTGAGGATTTCGTCAGCTTCGAAGGCAAAATCGAAAATCTCCATCGCGTGATATTTGCCGCCGACATAGTCCTGATAGTCGCCCTGCAACACATTGTGGTAGAAAAGCGGTGCTTCGAACGGCTGGAAAATCCACCGGCCTTCACGGCGAAGGTTAGCCGAATAGGGTGTGCCATCGGCGTTGATCGGGAAGCTAGGACGGGAGTTTACGGGATCGTTGGCGATGTGCATCACATCGACAGTCTCGCCCGACCAAGGGTTGTTCCACTTACGCAAAACTTCCCCGGTCTTGGGATCCAGATAGAGCATAATCTCGCGGCTTACGAGGCGATAGCCCTTGCCGCGCTTCGGATCTGTGACGGTTACGCATTGGCGAACATTCATGCCTTCGCCCTTGAACAGCAGGCGATCCGGTTCACCCTGCACGCGGCTGTAAACATTACCGGCCCAGTGATAGACGGCTGGCTTGCCGTCGGCTTCACCACATTGCACACGCTTGGAAATTTCGAGCGCGTCCTCGGGCTTGCTGGGGTCAAGCATTGCGCTCTTTTGCGCCACTGCTGCAGACGAGCTTGTTGCTAAGGCAACGATAAATAACAGACTTTTCTTCATGGCAAAATTGCCCCTCCTTATACTGAAAACCGGAATTTCATTAATCCTTCAGCTCGGCCAGTTCGAAGACGGAATTCATATAGCCGCCGACCACCCCTTTCACATAAATGAAATCACCATCGGCGGTGAGCCACATGTCATAATCAGGATGCTTGTTGGTTAGCCCAACAAAGCCGATGCGGTGGCAGTCGAAGGCGCCAGCGGGCACAGTCACGGTCTCGCGCCCGACATATCGTAGCCCGCTTTCGGTGGTGGTGATAAACGGCCCCGTCGCGCCGAAATGATGAGTCGAGTGCAGCAGGTTGCGCCCGAAAAACTGCACATGGCCCGGGCCCTTGTCATAGGGAAAGGTCGCGCCGAGCCAGCCGTCGCCCTGCACGGCATGGATGCCGAAGCCCCGGATCGGGCGAGCAATCGGGAACCGCTGCGAGATGCGCCCTTCCGCCTCGGTCCAGCTTTCGCAGGTCGCCTCGTCGTCGGTGAAACGGAACCAGCCGGTGCCGGTCACCCTGCCGTGGTTCATGATCCGCACATAGGCGTCGTGTGGATGGAAATCGGGATGCACAGACAGTATGCTGTCGCGGACAACATGATCGTTTCCGAACGCCATTTCACAATGCGCGGAAAAGACCCTCAGCCCGTCTGCGCCGTTTGTGATCCGTAGTTCCTCCTGGCCCCAAAGCTCGCCCGAGTCCTGATGGCGGTATTCGATCCGTCCGCGACGGCATGGTAAAGGCTCGAAACCGCCCATATTCAGAAGCGGTATTTCGCCCGAACCGTCCATTCCATCGGGCGGTTGAGGTAGCTGTAGTTCGACAGTGCAGACTGGATATAGCTTTCATTCAAGCAATTGGTGCAGTCGACCGATAGTGTCCATGCCTTGTCCGGACCGTTCAGCGCCAAACCGGCATTGACCAGCCACACTGCTTCGCTTTGCGAACCGGTAATGAATGCACCGTTGCCGAACGGGTTTGCCGGGAAAGTGCCGTTCACCCCGGTCACGGGCGCATTGTACAGGCTCAAATTCGCGATCGCGACTTCCTGGCGGCTATGGAACGAGCCATTGACTGAAGGCACGAGCGTGTAACCGCCACCCAGTTCCGCCTGATAGCTGGCCCCCATCGAAATCGACCATTTTGGGGTACGTACCGGCGTCGAAATCGTGCCGTTGGCGGTGACGATACCCGCTGCGCAGGCTGTGATCGACGGCTGCGTTGCAGGCGTATTCGGCCCGCCGGGAATCTTGCCGGCCGCAAGCGCACCGCGGCATGATGCAAGCTGCGCCGCTACCGACTGGATGCCATAAACATCGGTCGCTGGCACATTGCCGGGGACCAGATATTTATCGTCCTGATAACCGAAATTGGTGTAAATGTTGAGGCCGTCGAACGGCAGGAACTGCAATTCCGCTTCTACGCCGCGGTTGCGGTAATCGGCGAAGTTACGGGTGATGAAGGTCAGCGCGCCCGTCGTTGTATTGAGCAGGCCGGCTAGGATTTGCAGGTCTGATACATCGAGCTGGAACAGCGTGATATTGGCGCGCAGTCGGCGGTCGAACAGATCGGACTTGATGCCCGCTTCATAGCTCCAGACCTTTTCCGGGTCGAAGGGTAAGGCTTGTGACGGAGCGGTCGCGCGTGCATTCCAGCCGCCCGACTTGAACCCGCGCGTCGCGCTGCCGAAGAACAGCAGATCGTCATTGGGCTTGAAATTGGCGGCAAAGCGCGGCGTCCAGACCTTGACCCGTTGCTGCGTCGGAATTGGCTGATTGACCAAAACCGTCGTGCCGTTCGCCGGCACGAACAGGTTCGCATTGTCCATGCATGTCGCTTCGAGCGTGCCATCGTTGCACGATGCCCGGTTGTCGTTGAAACGGAGTATCTTTTTCTCGTCGGTGTAGCGGATGCCCGCCGTAAGCTTGATCTGCTCGGACAGGTTGAAGTCGGTTTGCAGGTAACCGGCATATGCGCTTGTCGTGTTACGCAATATGCGGTCGGCCAGCAGCAAGGTTGTCGTAGGCGAGATGGTGAACAGGTCGGCCAAATCGGTCTTGTTGCGCTCGTCGATGTAATAGACGCCGCCGACATAATCGATCAGGCCGTTGCCGAGACTGCCGTTCAGTTTGATTTCCTGCGTGAACTGCTCGTGCTGGCCGTCATTCGCAATGGTGAAACCGCCGCGCGTGTAGCCGCGCACCGGTGGGAAGGGTGCGCTAATGCTCGGCCCGCCGCGTCCATCGAAAAAGTCGTAAGCGAATTGCTGGGTCAGGCTGACATAGCCGGTGATGAGGCTTAGCGTCGTATCGGCACCGATGTCGAACTGCAGGTTGGAGGTAATGATATCGGTCACCGCCTCCTGACCCAGCCCGTAATTGGCCTTGCGCCCTGTGACTACTACCGGCGCGTAAGGTGAGGGCGGGCCGCCCGCCTTGCTGAGACCGGTGCTGATGAAACGGCCCTTGCAATCGGCAGGATTCGCCGGATTGCATTCGAAATTCAGGATATTATCGCCCTTTGAGACGATGTGCATGTAGCCCGCGTTCCAGCGCGCCCAAGGTGCAAGGTCGCCACGGATGCCGAGGCGGACGCCCCAGCCGTCATCGTCGTTCAGCCGTTCGCCGGTCGTCACGTTTTTCGCGTAACCGCGATCATTCTGCCTGTATCCGCTAAGCTTGATCGCGAAGCTGTCAGCCAGCGGCAGATCGATCGAGCCGCGTGCGATGGTCTTGTTGAACCGGCCATAGCCGATTTCGCCGAAGCCGCCGATGACGTTGCCGGGCTTTGCCATGATGACATTGATTGCGCCGCCGGTCGTGTTGCGCCCGAACAGCGTGCCCTGCGGCCCGCGCAGCACCTCGACACGCTCGACATCGAACATGGAGAGGTTGTTTGCATTCTGCCGCGAGAGGTAGATATCGTCGACATAGGTGCCGACCGGCGGATCGAAGGTTGCGATGGTTTCGGTCGAGCCGAGACCACGCAGGAAATAGGCGTTGGCCGAACCGATGCCGGTATTGTTCTGCGCAATAAGGTTGGGGACATATTGACCGATTTGCAGCGTGTTAGAAATACCCTGTGCTTCGAGTTGGTCGGCAGAGAAAGCAGAGATGGCAATGGGAACATCCTGCACATTTTCATCGCGGCGCTGCGCTGTGACGACGATTTCGGCGATTCCGCCCTGTTCCGCCGCTTCGGTTTCTTCCTGCGCGAAAGCCGCAGGCGCGATAGCAAAAGTCGAGGCAACGCTCGTTGCCAGAATGAATTTCCGAATCATCCCAAGTCTCCCATTCTCCGCCGAGGCGATAGTTCTTGCTCTCTCACCGCTTTTATGATTTGTCCGGACAACTTTCATATTTATGACACTGCTGTCAAGCGGCTTGAAACGAAGGGCGGTTTCCGGTGGCATTTGCCGACATAATCTATCCGACTTTGGTCTATATCCACCTGCTGCTGTTCGTGCTCTGGCTTGGGGCCGACGTCGGTGTATTTTTGCTGGGACAGCATTTTCGAAAGCGCACCGTTTACACCCTCGACCAGCGAATCGCGCTGTTGAAACTGCTGGTAATTGTCGACCTGACCCCACGCACCGCCTGGGCGCTGATGGTGCCATTGTCGCTGACTGTGTCCTACACGGGCGCATGGTGGGATTTGCCGGTTGCGATTGTCTGGGTGGCTTGGGGCATCGCTGCCTTCTGGCTCTGGCTGGTGTTTGATGCGCATGCGCACGACATGACCCCGCGTGCGGCGCAGCGGCGTAAATGGGAGGGGTGGCTGAGATACGTGCTTGCCGCGGGCTATTTATGGCTGGGACTGGAATCGATCCTGACTGGCCATCCGATTGCAACCGGATGGCTGGCGTGGAAGGCGTTCCTGTTCGGGCTGATCTTTGTTGCCGCGATCATGATCGACGTCAGCTTCAAACCCGTTGGCGGCCTGCTCGGCAAATTGCTCGCCGAAGGTTCGAGCGACGAAACCGAGTTACCCTTGCTGCGTGTGATGAACCGCACACGCATCTGGGTATGGTGCGTTTACCTGCTGCTGCTGGTGACTGCATGGCTGGGCGTGGCGAAGCCAAGCTGAACTTTTCGCTTGACTAAAAAGTTGTCCGGACAAATTAGGAGTTGGGACTTAGTTCGGGAGCAGATAATTTTGGCCGCACGCGCCTTTAGCAATTTTCTATTCGTGCCCGGAAACCGGCCCGAACGCTATGCTAAGGCATTAGCGAGCGGTGCCGATCTGGTGTGTATCGATCTTGAGGATTCGGTGCCGGCAGGTGAAAAAGAATCGGCGCGGGGCGAGGCGATAGCCGCAATTGGCGGGCATGAAGAAGGTCGGTTGGCGCTGCGGATCAACGGTCTGCGTACTGCCTTTGGCTTGGCCGATATTTTGGCAGTGGCTGCATCGCCGATGCCCGATTACCTGTTCGTGCCGATGGTAGAAAGTGCGGCCGAAATAGAGATTCTGCGAAGCATATTGGGCGAGGGCGTTGCTTTCGTGCCGCTTATGGAATCGGTCAAAAGCCTGCGCGCGGTGCATGATATTGCAACCTCTGCGGGCGTCGCCGCGATCATGTTCGGCGGTGGCGATTTTGCGGGCGAGCTTGGCGTAAAGCTGGAATGGGAAGCTTTGCTCCATGCACGCGGCGAACTTGTCATGGCCTGTGCGGCGGCTAATGTTCGCGCGGTCGACGTGCCGTATATCGACCTCGAAAACGAAACAGGCCTCGCTGACGAATGCGCGAAGGCCAAGGCGCTTGGTTTCCATGCCAAGGCTGCGATCCATCCCAAGCAGATCGATACTATCAACACCGCGATGCGCCCGACTGCTGCCGAAACTGACGAAGCGCGCGCAGCCATTGCCGCATTTGACGCAGGCGGCGGGGCTGCTATCCGTTTTCAGGGAAAGATGCTCGAAGCGCCGCTCATTCGCCGCTACCGGCAGATATTATCTTTAGGAGAAGCCCATAATGCGTGACGGCGTCATCGAAGTTGCACCCGGTCGTTTCCGCGAGGTGCAAGGCCGTTTCTTCGAGGATTTCGAGGCAGGCCATATCTATGAGCATCGCCCCGGACGGACAATCACCGATGCCGACAATGTGTGGTTCACCCTGTTGACGATGAACACGCATCCGGCGCATTTCGACTATGCCTTTTCCGAAAAGACAGAGTTCGGTAAGCCGCTGGTTGTTAGCCCGCTGACCATCGCGCTGATGACGGGAATGAGCGTTTCGGACACCAGCGGCAAGGCCATCGCCAATCTGGGCTGGGATGAAGTGCGCATGGTGCATCCTTTGTTTGTCGGCGACACGCTATATGCCGAGAGCGAGGTGCTCGAAAAACGCGAAAGCAAAAGCCGCCCCGACCAGGGCATCGTTACTTTCAAGACCATTGGCAAGAACCAAGACGGGGTGGTTGTGAGCCACTACAAGCGCACCGTGCTTGTGTGGAAGCGCGGACACGGCCCGGCGAACGACTGAGGAACCAGATATGGCAACAGCACCCAGCACATTTCACACACAAATGGACGCCGACGAAGAGGCCGCCCTGCTCGATGCAATACAGAAATGGGTCGACAAGGAAGTGCGCCCGGTCGTGCAGAAATACGACCATGACGATATCTGGCCCGAAGAAATCGTGCACCAGATGGCCGAAATGGGCCTATTCGGCGCGACCATCGGTCAGGAATATGGGGGGCTTGGCCTATCGGCGGTGACTTATGCCAAGATCGTGGCGCTAATATCCTCCTACTGGATGGCGATCACCGGTATTTTCAATTCGCACCTGATCATGGCGTGCGCGGTCGAGCGCTTCGGCACCGGTTCGCAAAAGGCAAAATGGCTGCCCAAATTCGCGACCGGCGAAATCCGTGGCGGGCTCGCGCTGACCGAACCCAATGCCGGCACCGATTTGCAGGCGATCCGCACAACTGCGGTAAGGGATGGCGACGATTATGTGCTGAACGGCACGAAGACATGGATTTCAAACGGCATCAAGGGCAGCTGCTTTGCGCTGCTGGCCAAAACCGACCCCAAGGCCGAACCGCGCTACAAAGGAATGAGCTTCTTCATCACGCCGAAACAGGAGGGGTTCACGACCGGCAAGAAGTTCAAGAAACTGGGCTATAATTGCATCGACAGCGCCGAGCTGATTCTGGAAAATTACCGCATTCCGGCCGATAATCTCATTGGGGGCGTCGAAGGCCAAGGCTTTTTCCAGGCGACGGGCGGGCTGGAGCTTGGCCGTATCAATGTCGCGGCGCGTGGTGTGGGCCTAGCCGAAGGCGCGCTGCGGCTTGCAACGGAATATGCGCAGTTGCGCGAGACAATGGGCAAGCCGATTTCGGAGCATCAGGCAATCCAGCTCAAGATCGGCGAAATGGTCACCCGCGCCCGCGCCGCGCGATTGCTCACTTTCGATGCCGCCGAAGCCTATGACCGTGGCGACCGCTGTGACATGGAGGCGGGCATGGCGAAATATTTCGCGTCTGAAGCCGCCGTCGCCAACAGCCAGGAAGCGATGCGCGTGTTCGGCGGCTACAGCTATTCGAAAGAATATGACGTTGAGAGGCTCTATCGCGATTCGATGCTGATGTGCATCGGCGAGGGCACCAACGAGATGCAGCGGATCATCATTTCCAAGCAATGGATCAAGGCCAATCCGGCGTGAGCGAACGCGGCCTTCCCCTCGCCGGTTTTCGTTTCCTCAGCGCCGAACAATATGGCGCAGGGCCTTATGGTACGCAATTCCTCGCGCAGCTCGGCGCAGAGGTTATTAAGATCGAGCCGCCCAAGGGTGGCGACACTGCACGCCATGTGGGGCCGCATTTTCTGCGTAAAGGCGAGAGCATTTATTTTCACGCTTTCAATCTCAACAAGAAATCGCTGACGCTCGATCTGAACAGCGACGAGGGCAAGACGATTTTCCACAAGTTGGCAGCAAAGAGCCACGCCGTTGCCAACAATTTGCGCGGCGATTTGCCCGAACGGATGGGGCTGACCTATGAAGCGCTGAAGGCCATCAATCCTGCCATCGTCTGTGCGCACCTGTCCGCCTATGGCCGCGACAATGCGCGGGCGAAATGGCCGGGTTACGATTATCTGATGCAGGCCGAGGCTGGCTTTTGCGCGCTGACCGGCGATCCGGCAGGCGAGCCGCAGCGCATGGGGCTGTCGATCGTCGATTTTATGACGGGCACGATGATGGCGGTCGGCTTGCTCGCCGCTTTGGTCGATGCGCAGCGCAGCGGGCTTGGCCGCGATATCGATCTCGACCTGCTTTCGACCGCCGTTCACCAGACAAGTTATCCTGCCTTGTGGTATTTGAACGAGGGAGATGTGACCCAGCGCACCCCTCGTTCGGCGCACCCCAGCGCGACGCCCAGCCAGATGTTCCGTTCGGCAGACGGCTGGATGTTTGTCATGTGCCAGCTGCCCAAATTCTGGACGATATTGACCGAGAAAATAGCGCGCGCCGACCTCGCTGCGGACCCACGCTTTGCGACCGAGGCCGACCGGCTGGCCAATCGTGCTGCGCTTAGCGATTTGCTCGACGGAATTTTCAGCACGCAACCGACCGCGCACTGGCAGGCCTTGCTAGAAGGTTCGGTGCCAGTTGCGCCCGTTAACCAGCTCGACCAGGCGCTGGACAATCCATGGCTCTACACCATTGGCATGACCGATACGGTCAGCCATCCCGACCGCGATGAATTCCGTGTGCTTGCCAGTCCGATCCGCGTCGATGGCAAGCGGCTGCCCAATCGCGCAGGGCCGCTCTTGGGGGCAGATAGCGACGATATCCTTGCCGACCTGGGCTATGATGCTGCTGCCGTTGCCGACTTGCGGGCTAGCGGCATCGTCTGACGATGGGCAAGCTTTCCGGCATCAAGGTCGTCGACCTTTCGGTGTTCCTACCAGGACCAATGCTGACGATGATGATGGCCGATCAGGGCGCAGATGTTATCAAGATCGAAACCGCCGCGGGCGATCCAGCACGAGAACAGGCACCGTTCGAGGCGGGGCAATCGGTGTGGTTCCGCAACCTCAACCGCGGCAAAAAGAGCATCGTTCTTGACCTGAAGAGTAATGACGGCAAAGCCCGACTTTGGGAAATGATCGAAAGCGCTGATGTTTTTGTCGAAGGTTTTCGTCCCGGTGTGATGCAGCGACTGGGCTTCGGTTATGCAGCCGTTTCTGCCCGCAATCCGCGTATCGTCTATTGCTCGATTTCCGCTTTCGGCCAGACCGGAGCACTGGCGCACCATCCGGCGCATGATATGGCAACACAGGCGCTGGCGGGTTTCCTGTCGGTCAACGATGGTCCGGATGGCACTCCTGTTGTTCCCGGCGTGCCGTCCGCCGACATGGCAGCGGGGCTTACAGGACTTTCAGCGGTGCTGATGGCGCTCATCGGACGCGAGCGGACGGGCAAGGGCGACTATATCGACTGTGCAATGTTCGATAGCATGCTGCCATGGTGCGCACATATTGCGGGATCGGCGATTGCCGGTGGCGATGCCCCACGTTCCAGCGAGCAGCGTTCATTGGGCGGCGCGGCTTTTTATCAGGTCTACGCGACAGCCGACGGCAAGCATGTCGTGCTGGGCGGACGCGAGATGAAGTTTGTGACCAATTTGATGAGGGCGCTCGAAAGGCCGGATCTTATTGCCATCGCAGAGCTTCCCGCAGGGGGGCAAGGAGAATTGATCGATTTTCTGCGCAATATTTTTGCGAGCAAGACTCGCGATCAATGGGTTGATTGGTTCGCCGACAAGGACGTTGCCTTCTCGCCTGTTCTCGATTTTCGTGAAGCATTAGACCAACCTCACATCGCCGAACGCGGATTGCTGGTCGAACATCAAGGCGCGCACCAGATCGCGCCTGCAATCCGCTTTGCCGGTGAGCAATGGGCTCCATCGTCCGCACCGGAACTCGACGCCGATGGCTAAGCGCCTAACCCTCAATATCGATATGCATCGAATAAGCGAAGCGGTCGCCGGGGTGGTGGCTGGCGGAAATTTCCAGGATGCGGTCGGTGGCGTCGTGATAGCAGCGCAGGATGCGCAAGGTTGGCGAACGTTTCGGGATGCCGAGCGCCTTGGCGACCTCGGCGCTTGCGGCAATCGCCTGGATGTCTTGCGTCACCTTGACGAACCTGATCTTCGCCAATTGCTCGATCTGCTTGAAAATCGTATCTTCGCCCGGGCTTATCTTGGTCACGACATGCGACAGGCTTTCGTGGACATAGGCAACGGTATGCGCGAGTGGCTCAGTCGAATCCGTACCCGTCCGGAGGCCCTGGAAACGGCTCCAGCGTCCTCCAGCGACCAGACCCAGTTGTTCGGCGATGGTTCGCGGCAACGGCCCTTCGCCGATGGGGTCGAACACCGCCCGGGTGTTGCGCGCATATTGCAGGATTTCGGCGACGTTGGACAACGGCTGGTGCAACGCACCGCCGCGGGCCGCCGCTGGCTGGATGCTCGTTCCCGAGCCGCGCCGCCGCGAAATCAGGCCTTCGGTCTGGAGCGAACGCAGCGCCTCGCGCACGGTGAAGCGCGACACGCCATAGCGTTTGCACAATTCGCTTTCGGTCGGAAAGGCATCGGCCTGATAAGTGCCGCTCAGGATTTCCTCTCGCAGCTCGTCGGCCAGTTCCTTGTAACGCGGCTTTGCGGCCAAATCGTCTCTCCCCGTTTTGCAGGCTCACCTGCATGAGCAAGTCCTTAAGCCTAACGGAGCAACTCGCCAAGCATTTGCAGCGCAAGGTGGACGATGCGACGCGCGACAGGGCGCGGTTGCATTTGCTCGACTGGCTGGGGTGCGTGGCGGGGGCGAGAGAACATCTCATCTGCTCCGTTTCCAAATTCGCCGAACGCGACGGAGTCGCCCGGGCAGCGTTGCTTGGCAATGTGCTTGAAATGGACGACGTCCATCGCACCGCCATCCTTCATCCCGGGCCAGTGGTTTGGCCGGCTGCGCTCGGCACTTGGGCAATTGGTGGCATGGACGCGGTCTTGCCCGCCGCTGTTCGCGGGTATGAAGCGATGATTGCAACAGGTTCGACCTTCGACGCAAATCATTATGCATTTTATCATCCAACTGCGACGGCAGGTATGTTTGGCGGTGCGGTCGCTTGCTCCGAGACGTTAGACCACGGCGATCTTTCCGAAGCACTTGCGCTTGCAGGCTCGATAAGCGGGGGGTTGTGGCAAACGCGTCATTCCGACAATTTCGGTAAGCAATGGCATGTAGCGCATGCAGTCCATAGTGGTCGGATAATTGCCGACTACGCTTCCGCAGGAATAACCGGTCCGTACTATGTGCTCGAAGGCAAACAGGGCCTTTACGCGGCGACCTGCAAATCACCCAAACCCATGGAGTTCCCCAAACGCTGGCGAATCTGGGAAGTCAGTTTCAAGCCTTGGGGTGCGTGTCGCCACGCGCATCCTGCCATTGATGCGGCGCTGGAGTTGCAGGCTTTGCTGGGCAAGCTCGACGGCGAGATACTGGTCGAGACTTATGCCGACGCCATCGCCTTCTGCGACAATCCCGATCCAAAAAATGCGCAACAGGCCAAGTTTTCACTCCAACACGCCATAGCGATTGTTGCGACCAGCGGGATACCTTCGCTTGCCGATTTCGAACCTGCGGCGATCAAGCGGATGGCGAAAGCGCGTGCGCGTGTAACGGTGCGCGAGTGCAAGGATATTACCACACGCTATCCGCAACGTTATGGCGCGCGCGTGACTTTCAACAAGCAGGTGGTGGAGATGATCGACACGCTGGGCGATCCCGAACGGCCTATGAGCGAGACGCAGATTGTAGACAAGGCGCGCGCGCTGATGGCCTGGGGCGGGCTGTCCGATAAGCAGGCAAGGAAAGCAGTAAAGCTGGCACTCGAGGGCGATAATGCCGATGCGATCCGCAAGATGCTTGGAAAATGGCTGGCATGACGCACACGAGTGCCATCCTCGACTTTGCATCTGCGCGGCACTCCCTACCACTGCAAGTGCGCGCCGATGCAGAGCGGTTGCTCGCCGACACGCTGGCGGGCGGGGCTGCAGGCGCGGCCTCGCTGGAGGCATTGGAGCTGCTGCCTGCGGTATGCGGATGGGGCGCGAGCAATGAAGCGCGCGCCTTGTCCGGCGAGAAACTCCCGGCCCCTTCTGTCGCATTTTTCAACGGCTTTGCTATTCACTGCCTTGAATGGGACGCGGTGCATGAACCTGCGGTGGTGCATGCACTGTCGGTTGTGACGGCAGCTCTGCTCGCGGCATCCGATCGCGAGGGGGGGAGTGATGGCGAAGTGTTCCTCACCGCGCTGGCCGTCGGTGTCGATATCGCCAGCGGGCTGGGACTGTCGGCGACCGGACCCATGAAATTCTTCCGCCCTGCAACCGCGGGCGTGATCGGAGCGGCGCTTGCCGTTGCGCGGCTCGAAGGGCTGTCGCGTGCACAGATGGCAGATGTGGCAGGGCTAGCCTACAGTTTCGCATCGGGCACCATGCAAGCGCATATCGAGGCTTCTATTGCCTTGCCGCTGCAAATCGCACGCGCCGCGCAATCGGCGATACAGGCGGTCGACCTGGTCAAGGCCGGGATGAACGGCCCCCATAATATGCTCGAAGGACCGCTTGGCTATTCGGCGTTGATCGAGCCGGTCGATCTGGCGCGTTACACGCCGACGCTGGGACTGATATGGCGGATCAGCGAGGTAAGCATCAAGCCTTTCCCGTCGGGTCGTGCCAGTCATGGCGCGCTCGGAGCGCTACATGGAATGCGCGGCGATGTGCGAACGGATGATATCGAGAGCATCGAACTCTTCGCGCCGCCGCTCATCCATCGCCTTGTAGGGCGGCCATTTCAGCCGGATGCGTCGATGAGCTACAACCGGTTATGCCTTCCATTCCTCGCTCCTTTGATGTTGCGCGACGGACATATCGACCCGCGCCATCATGAGACCATATCGTCGCTTGCCGAAAAGGTGACTGTCACCCTGGATGATAACCTCGACGGCAATGCGCTTTCGCCGCAGCGGCTGGTGTTAAGGCTTCAGGATGGCTCGGTCATCGAAAGGCAAGTCGATGCCAATCTCGGCAGCCCGGACGCCCCGATGTCGCCTGCGCAATATGCCGCCAAATACGATCTTTGCCGCGCACTCGCGCCCGATTGCGACCCGCGCATTTTCGACGACCCTTTATCTTACGCAACGGACCCCAGATGAGTTTTCCGACCTATTTCGAAGCCTTTGACGCAAAGCAAATGTTGGCCGACTATCCCGTCGGGGACGCCTTCACCGCTCGCTATGCAGCTATGTCACGCGACGAACTGCATGCGTTGCAGAACGAGCGTTTCCTCAAGCTGATGAAACGTGGGTGGGAGATTCCATTTTATCAGCGTCTGTGGGGTGCAAAGGGCATCGAGGCGGGCGATATCCAAAGCCTCGCCGACATCGGCAAGCTGCCGGTATATGACAAGTCCGACCTGATGGCCTCGGTGAACGAATTCCCGCCTTATGGCGATTTTGACGGGCGCGGCGATACGCCGGTCGTGTTCCACACCACCAGCGGCACCACCGGTCGACCGCAGCCGCTGATGTTCGGGCCGAAGGGGCGGGAGATTACGAACCTGCTTGTCGGGCGCATGTATCGTTGGATGGGATTGCAGCCGTCGGACGTGGTGCAGTCGGTCTATGGTCACGGCATGATCAACGGCGGCCATTATATCCGCGAGGCAGTGGCGCATTTTACCAATTCGCTTTTCCTCTCGGCCGGAACGGGCATCGAAACGCGGTCGATCAACCAGGTCAATCTGATGGCCGATTTCGGGGTGACGGTGATGGTCGGCTTCGTCGATTATATCCGCAAACTGGCCGAGGTCGCCGAAGCCGAAGGCATGTTCGACCGCATCAAGTTGCGTATGATCATCGGTCATCTCGGCACCGAGGACCGCGCCTCGACTGAAGCAGCTTGGCACGGGGCGAAAGCCTATGACTGGTACGGCGTGGGCGACACCGGAAGCATCGCGGGCGAGGGGCCGGATCGCGACGGGCTGTATGTCTGGGAGGACGCGCAGTTCCTCGAACTGCTAGACGTCGATAGCGGCGAAGCGGTCGCGCAGGGCGAAACCGGGGACATGGTGGTCACCTGCCTGTTCAAGGACGATATCGCGCCCTGCATCCGCTTCAACACGCACGATATCAGTCACGAACTGGACGGGCAGGGCGAACTCGCCTTCAAGCGCATAGCTGGCTTCAAGGGGCGCAGCGACAATATGGTCAAGCTGCGCGGCATCAACCTTTTCCCGCACGCTATCGGTGCGCTGATCGAGAACCGGGCCGACCTTACCGGCGAATATGTCTGCCGCCTGCACCGCGACCCGGCCACGCAGCGTGATGATATGGTGGTGCTGCTCGAAAGCCGGGGCGGGACTGATGCGGCGCAACTCTTGGCGCTGCTGCGGCAGGGGCTGAATGTCGAGGTCGCGGTCGAACTGTGCGGCCCGGGCGAGACCGCAAGTCTCACGCAGATAGACGTACGACAAAAGCCGGTCCGCCTGATCGATGAGAGGGGCGTGTGATCGACTTCGACGCCCTCGAACGCGCCAATGCGCCGCTGAATGCCTTTACCGATTTCGACAGGTCGGTGGTTGGCGGAAAGGGTGCGCTTGCAGGGCTGACGGTTGGGGTAAAAGCCAACATCGCCGTCAAGGGGTTACCTTGGACCGGCGGGTCGGAAGTATTCCGCAATCGCATCGCCGAACGTGATGCCGAAATCGTGGCCAAGCTGCGCAGGGCGGGCGCCGCAATCGTCGGCAGCCTCAATATGGAGGAAGCCGCGCTCGGCGCGAAGACGGACAATCCGTGGTTCGGCGCGACGCAGAATCCGTACAGGCGGGGGTATACACCGGGCGGGTCGTCCGGCGGTAGCGGCGCGGCGGTGGCTGCGGGGCTATGCGATGCTGCGCTAGGGACAGACACGATGGGTTCGATCCGTATTCCGGCGGCCTATTGCGGGATTTACGGTTTCAAGCCCGCTTATGCTTCCGTGTCGCAGGACGGGCTCGAAATGACCGAACCTGCTCTCGACACCATTGGTCCGCTGGCCCGAAACATGGAAGTGCTCGGGCGCGTATCGCGCGTCATTTCGGATTTCGGAGAAGGAGAAGTAGCGGGACCGGTCGCTGTGCTTGCCGGATTGGGCGGCGTGGAATGCGAACCGGCTGTCGCAAGGGCTTGCGAAGCGGCCAAGGTGGTTCTGGATGCCAAGACGGGGATCGAACTACCTTATCCGCCAAACCGCGTCCGGTTTGCCGGATTTATCGCCGCCTCGCGCTTTTTGGCCGCGCATCTGGCGGACGCCAATCCGGCGAAAATTTCGCCTTCGCTGGCAAAGCTAATGACATATGGTCCAAGGCGGAGCGATGCCGATCTGGCGAGCGACCGGCGTGTGATTGCCGAAACGAAGGCTGCACTTGAAGCTGCCGTCGATATTTATGGTGCGATCCTGCTGCCCACGGCGCCGCAAACAGCATTTCCGCACAGCGCAACCGCCCCCGCCAATCAGGCCGATTTTACCTGTCTTGCCAACATCGCCGGTTTGCCCGCAATTGCAATTCCGGCGGGTTGGAGCGACGATGGCCTGCCCGTGGGCGTGCAGCTCGTAGGCAAGACCGGGCATGAGGCGGGATTGTTTGCACTCGCGCGCAAACTCGACGCGGCCCTTGCCGCTTATCGCCCGCCTGCTAATTTCGGATATTGAGGAGGATAATATGCGCATCATCTGTCTGTTCAACCTGAAGGAAGGCGCGAGTGCCGAGGCTTATGAGGCTTGGGCGCGCGGGACCGATATTCCGGGGGTCACTGCGCTCAGTTCGGTCAAGGGCTTTACCGTTCACCGCGCGACCGGATTGTTCGGGTCGGATGCGAAGCCGCCTTACGACTATATCGAGGTAATCGACATTCACGGCATGGACGCCTTTGTGGCCGATGTGAGCGATCCCGAATTCCAGAAGGTCGCTGCTGGCTTTGGTGAATTTACCGACAATCCCACCTTCATCCTGACCGAGGATTTGTAATGCGTTTTGCGGGCAAGACGATTGTGGTCACCGGTTCGGGAAAGCAGAAAGGGCTGGGGCAGGGGATATTGCAGCGCTTTGCCGATGAAGGCGCGCAATGCGTGGTTTCCGATCTGGCCATTGACGCCGAGGCTGAGGCCGTTGCCGACGATCTGCGCGGTCGCGGGGCGAAAGTCGCGACGATTGCTTGCGATGTGTCCGACTCCGCGCAGTGCAACGCCTTCGTCGATCAGGCCGTCGCGGTGATGGGTTCGGTCGATATCTTCGTCAACAATGCCGGTATCGGATTCATGATGAAGCCGATGCTGGAGGTCGATCCGAAGGACTGGGCGACGGTCATCGCGGTCAATCTGTCAGGTGCATTTTACTGCACGCAAGCGGCGGCGAAGGCGATGATTGCTGCCGGCAAGGGCGGGCGTATTATCAACATTGCATCGCAGGCGGCAAAAACAGGATTTCCGCATTTACCCGCTTATGTTTCGTCCAAGCACGGCATGGTGGGTCTCACCCGCGCAAGCGCGGTTGAATTGGGTGCGCATGGTATTACCGTCAATGCGGTTTGCCCGAACCATGTGACCACTGGCCTCGGGGCACAGCAGAACGAATATTTCTCGAAGCTTTTGGGCTTTGATAGCGTCGAGGCCTATTTGAAAAACATGGCGACCAAAAACCCCATGGGTCGTCCGGGTCTGCCGTCTGACACCGCAGCCGCCTGCGCGTGGCTCGCCAGCGATGACGCCTTTTACGTGACCGGCGAGGCGCTCAATGTCTCGGGCGGGGAGGAAATGCACTGATGCAGGAAGAACGCATCGACTGGCCGAATGGCGCGAAAATGGCGCTGTCGGTGGTCGTCAATGTCGAGGAAGGCAGCGAGCAGAGCATCGCGCGCGGCGATCGCGGGATGGAGCCGGTCGACGAGCTCGGCATCTTCATCAAGGCGCCGATCCGCAACTATTCCAACGAGAGCAATTATCTCTACGGCATCAAGGCTGGCGCACCGCGCGTTGTGAAGCTGCTCAGACAATATGACATTTTGGCGAGCTGGACTGTCGCGGCGCTTAGCCTCGAAAACCATCCAGAGATTGCGCAAGCGATAGTCGATCTGGGCCATGAGCCGGTCAGCCACGGTTATCGTTGGGTGCATCAGTTCAAGTTCGACGAGGCGCGGGAACGCGAGTTCATCCGCAAGGCCGTGGCGAGCATCGAAATGACCGCTGGTATGCGCCCATATGGCTGGTTGTCGCGCTATATGCTGACCGACAACACCCGCCGCCTTCTCATCGAGGAGGGCTTTACCTATCACATGGATGATTATTCCGGCGACGTGCCTTTTTGGGACCGCGAAACCGTGCCTGAGAGGCCGATGGTTATTGTCCCTTACCAGCTCGACAGCAACGATATGAAGATGTGGACCGATCCTGCGATGACGCCCGATCAATGGCTGCAATATGCCAAACGCAATTTTGACCAGGTTTATAAGGAGGGCGTTGAAGGCAATCCCAAGATGATGTCTCTTGGCCTTCATTTGCGGATTATCGGCAGGCCGGGGCGGATATGGGCGCTTGAGGAATTTTTCCGGCACGTGCGCAAGCACGAGGACGTCTGGGTCGCTACCCGGCAGCAAATTGCCGAGCATTTCGCGAAAGTGAATCCGGTATGAGCCTGCGGTTTGAACGCGACGGCAGCATCGGTCGCATCCTGATCGACCGGCCCGATAAGCGCAATGCGTTCAACCAAGAGATGTGGGAGCAGCTTCCTGTCTTGCTCAAGGCTGCTTTGATCGACCGCGCGGTGCGCGTTGTTGTTGTCGAGTCAGCAACACCGGGGATGTTCTGTGCAGGTGCGGACATCGGCGAGCTGTTGATGCACAAGGATAACGCCGCATGGCGCGAGGCCAATCAGGCCGCTATCAACCGCGCCCAGCATGAGCTGGCGCGTTTCGCCAAGCCAACCATTGCCTTTGTCGACGGCGATTGCGTCGGCGGGGGCTGTGGGCTTGCGCTGGCCTGTGATATCCGCGTGGCGACGCCGTCGGCGCGGCTGGGGATTACGCCGTCCAAGCTCGGGCTGGTCTACCCGCTTCACGACACAAAATTGCTCGTCGATCTGGTTGGACCGGGGCAGGCGAAGAAGATGCTCTACACAGGCGAATTGCTCTCCGCTGACGACGCGCTGCGCATCGGGCTGATCGAACTGATCGACAGCAGCGCCAATGCGCTGGCGCGGCAGATTGCGGAGAATTCGGCGCACAGCACGCATGAGATCAAGGGCTTCGTCCGCCGCATTCTTGACGGGCAGGCTGATGACGATCTGGAAACAAAGCGCATTTTTGCCGAAGCGTTCTCCAAGCCCGATTTTCTCGAAGGCACAGCGGCTTTCGTGGCAAAACGCAAACCGGAGTTCAAATGACCGATTTCCTGACTCACGGGCGAATCCTGGGGGGCGTCGTCACCACACCCGATCTTGCGGGCAGCATTGCCGATTATCGCGAAGTACTCGGCCTCGAACTGGTCGATCGCGGCCCGGTTCCCGAATTGCTCGCCGCCAGTTGGGGCTGCCCTGACAGCGCGGGCGCGATGATGGCAACGTTGATCACGACAAGCGGGGCGCATTGCGCGATCCGGCTTGTCGAACAGGATGTGCCGGACGATTTTCGCCCGGTTAGCAGCTTCGGCTGGGGCGCATATGAGATTACCGTGCAGGATGTGTACGGCTGGCCCGACAAGTTGAACGGCAGCGGTTTCGACATCGTCGGCCCGCCCCGAGAAATCGAGGGCCTGCCCTATTTCGTCGCGATGCAGATGACCGGGCGCGGGCGCGAAATGATCTATCTCAACGAAGTGCGCATGGACACGCCGTCATCGGACCTGCCCAAGGCCAATTCGCCCGTCGACCATATTTTCATCGTTATCCTTGCAACACCCGATCGCGAGGGCACCGTTAACTGGTATCGCGACCAGCTGCAGCTGGATGAAGGGGGAACCTACACGCTGGAATATACGATGATAAACAAAGCATTCGGCCTGCCAGACGGCACGCAGTCATCGATCACCATGGTGCAGAAAGCGCGGCTGCCGGTTATCGAGGTCGACGATTATCCCGATGCCGCCGTCATCCGCCCGGGCGATGACGGGCGCTTGCCCGCAGGCAACGCGCTGGTCAGCCTTGCAGTCGATAGTCTCGACGCGCTGGCGCTCGATTATATCACGCCGCCAGTGGCGCGGATGGAAATGCCTTATGGCGGCAGGCGCGCCGCGACCGTTTTCGGCCCCGCAGGTGAGCGGGTCGAGCTGATCGAGATCGGCTAAACCAAAAGCACCGTCGATCCGGTGGTCTTGCGACCTTCGAGATCGATATGCGCCTGCGACGCGTCCTCCAGCGCGTAACGCTGGCCGATATTGACCTTGATTATCCCCTGCCGGAACATGTCGAACACATATTCGCTGCCCGCGGCGCGCTCGGCGGCATGGTGGTAATAATCGAACAAAGTCGGCCGCGTATTATAGAGCGAACCTTTCTGCGCCAGGATGCCGAGATTGACCCCGCCCACCGGCGCATCGGCGTTGCCGTAATTGACAATCAGCCCGCGCCGCCGCGCGCTGTCGAGCGAGGTTTCCCATGTCGCCATGCCGACTCCGTCGAAAACGACCTCGACACCGCGACCGTCAGTTAACAGCCGCACCTGCTTGGCGACATCTTCGCGCTCATTGCCGTAAAGGATAACATGGTCCGCCCCGGCCCCGCGCGCGAGTGCGGCCTTTTCTTCGTTGCTCACCGTGCCGATGACATTCGCACCGACATGTTTCAGCCATTGGACGAGCATTAGGCCGACACCACCCGCCGCCGCGTGGACAAGGACGTTCCATTTGGGCTGCACCTTGGCGCAGCGCTCGACGAGGAATTCGGTAGTGCAGCCCTTCAATATGCCCGCTGCCGCGATTTCATCGCTGATGTCGTCGGGAATGAGAAACAGACATGCCGCCTCGATATTGCGCGCGGTAGCATAAGCGCCCAGCGTCGGGCCGAAGCAGCAAACGCGGTCACCTACGCGCCAATCGGTTACCCCTTCGCCGACCGCTTCGATAACGCCCGCCGCCTCAAGCCCAAGGCCGCTTGGCAGCGCCACGGGATAGATGCCCCTTCGGTGATAGGTGTCGATGAAATTCAGCCCGACAGCAGTGGTGCGCATCCGGACTTCGCCGACCGAGGGAGGAGGCAGATCCAGGTCGACCCACTGGATGACCTCCGGCCCTCCATGCGCGGTAAATTGTGCTGCCCTTACCATATTTTTCATGCCCCTGATAAATTGCCTTCGATCAATAGCACCTGACAATCGGCGATGCCATCGCGCAGCTTCTTAACCTGTCCATATTCGGGAGAGTTCCAGAACGCCTTGGCCGCTTCCTTGTCTGGCCATTCGGAGATGACCATCGAAGCCCCGTCTCCGAAATCGCCTTCGAGCAATTCCGCGCCGGGACCGCGAAATACATATTTGCCTCCGAACTGCGCGACCAACGCGGCGGCTGCCTTGCCATAACCCGCCACAAAGGCATCGCGGTCGGCGATTTTGGCGGTGATGATCATGTAGGCGGGCATAGCTGGTCCTCTACTGTTGCAATTTGGTGACGGCATGCCGCCAAGTCACCTCATTCCGAAAATTTGTCTGGACAAATTTTTGAAAAAAGGGAAGCGTGTATGTGAGGGAAAACCATTTTTCAGGGAGGGCTGACCATGAAAACCGTATCGAAGCCATTATTGCGCGCCGCTTGCGCACTGGCACCATTTGCATTGACCGTGCCGTCGGTGGCGCTGGCGCAAGGTGAAGCGCCGGCTGCTGAAGAAGAATATGGCGGCATTCCCGAAATCGTAGTGAGCGCGCGCAAAGTAGAGGAATCGCTATCTGATGCGCCGGTTTCGGTTTCTGTGGTCGATTCCGCCAAGATCAGCGAGCTGGGCCTGAATTCGATAGACGATTTTGCGAAGCAATCGACGGGTATCAGTTTCAGCCAGGCCTTTGGGCGTACCACCGATCGTCCCGTCATCCGTGGCCAGTCCAATGTGCTGGCAGGTGTCCAGTTCGGTGTAGAAACCGGTGCCGCCTATTTCGTCGACGGCATTTATTATCAGGGAGATATTCAGGGGTTCGACCCTGAATCGATCCAGCGGGTCGAAATCATCAAGGGTCCGCAATCGGCGCTTTATGGTCGCAACACCTATTCAGGTGCGATCAACTATGTGACCAAGGACCCGAGCTCAGACTTTTCAGGTTCGTTGCGTGCTACAGTTGCCGAATATGACGAATATCAGGTCGCGGGTTCCATTTCCGGGCCGATTGCGGGTGACGCGCTAGGTTTTCGTGCAGGTGCACGGCACTACAGCTATGGCGGACAGTATCGAAACCAGCTGACGGGTAAGAAGGTCGGCCAGGAAGAATCCACCTCGGCCTATCTGACCCTTGTCGCTAATGTATCGGACGATTTGAAGGTCCGTCTTCGCGGCGCGTATCAGAAAGACAAAGACGGGCCGCTGGCGGTATTCCTGACCAGTGCCAACGCGAACAATTGCAAACCGGGTTTTCGATCGCTCCGTTACCGTCAGGGCAGCGCCACCCAGCCTGCGCTGTTCCCGAACAGCAATAACGATAACCAATATTATTGCGGCCCGATCAGGGCCGAACCGGGAAATGTGCGCTTGAATACTGATCCGGTAAATACGACCGGCTTCGGCCTTCGTGATGGCACTGCCTTCGACGGGATCGAAAATGAGCAATATCTGTTTTCGGGCATAATCGACTGGGATATCGGCGGTTCCGGTTGGACCGTGTCGAGCATGACCGGCTATCGCGACAATAAAAATTTGTTCGGTACGGATTCGGACCATTCGGAAGCGTTTTTCTTCCTTTTCCCATCGCCTGCCAATGCCTTGGCTACGACCGAGCCGGCATTTGCCAATACCAACCGTGACGACCAGACCGATTTCAGCCAGGAAATCCGTATTGCCAGCCCCGTTGACGCGCCATTCCGTGGCCTAATCGGCGGCTATTACTATCTGCAGAAAATCAAGACGGTCGATTTGACATTCGCTAATCCGCGTGTCGGGGAACCGCTCGGCAGCAACAGCTCGGCTTTCTCTTCGATAGAGAACAAGGCTGTGTTCGGCCTGCTCGCCGCGGATATCACCGACCGCCTTACCGTCACCGGCGAAATCCGCTATGCTGAAGAAACGAAGACCGTGCTCGACCGCGTTGGCACAGTCGCAGCGTCGCAGATCTTCTGTGCAGGCGAGCAAGGCCGGGCAGCGCAGTTCAGCACCGGAATTACCGGAACAATTGCCTGCCGGGACGCGGGCAAGTTTACTGGCTGGGACCCGCGCGTAACGGTCGATTACAAAGTCAGCGATGATGTGCTGCTTTACGCAACTTATGCCCAAGGGCGTAAACCCGGTGGCTTTAACGGCACTGGCGGGCTGAGCGCTATCATCCTGACCGGAGAGGATCTCACCCGTTACGAGCAGGAAAAGGCGAAGGGTGGCGAATTTGGCATCAAATTCGACGCTCTCGACCGGACATTGCGGGTTTCCGCCTCTGCTTTCTATAACGAACTGACCAATGTGCAGCTCACACGCTCATTGCCACCATCCGCTCCGGGGCAGGCAACAACTTCGGTCGCGGTCAACAGTGGCGATGCGGAAACCAAGGGCTTCGAGCTTGAAGTCCAGGCTGCGCCGTCGCGTGATTTGAACATCACGCTCGGTTTTTCCTATGTAGACGCGAAATTCACTCGCGGCTGCGACTTCGACTTTTTCGTGCTCAATTCGGGCGGGTTGCAACCCAATTTCAATACCGCAAGCCCCAATGCCGCTGGCCTTGCGCTGTGCGATATCAGCGGCAAGCAACTGCCGCTGGGGGCCAAGTTCATGGTCAATGGCGCGGTGAGCTGGGAAAAGCCGCTGGGAAATGGCGGACTGCGATTCCTGAGCAATGCGACCTTCAGCTTTGAGGACAAGAAATATATCCAGACGGATAACCTTGCCTATGTTCCTTCAGCTTTCCTGCTGAACGCGCGCCTCGGTATCAAAACCGACCGGTTCAGCTTGGTCGCTTTTGGGCGCAATCTGACCAATGAAGACGCACCGGCGCTCGCTACGCGCTGGTTCGATTATCGCTATGGGAACGGCGTCCGCGACCTGCCTGCCGCACCCGTGCCCGGCGGTCCGCGTTTTGGCACGTTCAACGGCGCGCCCGCGGTAATCGACACCGGTGCGCCGAGAGCCTTCTTTGCCCCGTTGCGCAAAGGGCGGACGTTTGGAATCGAGGGCACCTTCAACTTTTGAAATCGCCATAGGTCTTCACTCATTTGCTTGACGCCGATGATGCCACTTGCCGATGACGAACTATAAAAGCAGACTTGAAGTTGTCCGGACAACTTGCTAAAGCCCGGTCCGGATGCGGGGTGGAGGGCCTCGCAGTGGAGGGTTCATATATGCGTATCGTCACGGTCGCGGCAGCTGTTTTGCTGGCCGGCACATCTTTTCCTGCAATTGCTCAATCCGAAGCTGCACCTGTCGAGGCGGATGCAGATGATGGCGATGTTATCATCGTCACCGCGCGCAAACGTGAAGAGAATTTGCAGGATGTGCCGCTGACCATATCGGTGACCAGCTCCGAAACCATTGAGAAGGCCAAGCTGGTCAATGTCTCCGACCTTGCGGCACAGACCCCGGGTTTTTCCTACCGCCAGGGCTTCGGGCGCACCGGCGGTGGTGGCGGCGCAGGCGTTCGCCCCTCGATCCGGGGAATGTCTTCGGTAGTCGGCGCGCCCAACGCGGCCTTTTTCGTCGATGGCATCTTCGTTTCCGACAATATCGCAAGCTACCAGCTCGACAATCTGGAGCGGGTCGAGGTCATCAAAGGGCCGCAATCGGCCCTGTTCGGACGCCAGACCTTTTCGGGCGCAGTCAATTATGTGACGCGCAAGCCCAGCAACGATTTCACCGGCAAGGTGAAAGTCACCGTGGCCGAGCACAAGAGCAGCGAAGTGTCGGCGTATATCTCTGGTCCGATCGTCAAGGATCATCTCGCTTTCGAACTCAACGCGCGGCGTTATGAATTCGGCGGCGATTACAGCAATGGCGACATCAGCCAAACCGGCAATCTGGGGGCACAACGCAGCCACAGCTTCGGCGGGCGTCTGCTCTTCACGCCGACCGAGAATTTCGAGGTGCTGCTGAGCGCCGGTTATTCGCAAGACCGCGATAATGGCTATGTCTATGGCTTCCAGGGTTCGGCAAAGAACAATTGCTTTCCCGCACCGATTGTCGCCACCATTCCCTTCCCGCGAACCAACACCAACCGGCGTGGATTTTATTGTGGGGAGGTCAAGATCCTTCCGCAATATACCTATAATGACAGGGAAATCGAGGATGCAGGCTTCCACGCACTCGACCGCAAATTTTTCCGCAGCAGCGCGGTCGTGACGGCAAGCACCGACAGCGGTTTCAGCCTGACCTCGACCACCGCCTACAACCGCAATAATTCGATTACAGGCCAGGACAATACGCTGCTGCCGACGCTCAACGCCGCATTTTCGGTCGACCAGTCGCGCACCCGTGACCTGAGCCAGGAAATCCGCATCATGAGCCCGCAGGACAAGGCGATCCGCGCGCTCATTGGCGGTTATTATTACAAGGACGACAGCCTTCAGGGCTTCCAGTTCACCAATACCGCCCGCACCCGCCGTACCTTCGACAGCAAGGACGGCGTGCGCTCCAAATCCATCTTCGGGATGATCGAAGCCGACATCGGCGACAAAATCACCGTCGGCGCAGAGGCGCGCTACCAGAAGGAAACGATCATTGGTTCGACCGAAGTGTTGGCGCCCGTCGGCAGCAACAATGCGATTCCGCCCGCCGCAACCGGCATTCGCCGGGCCAAGTTCAATGCCTTCCTGCCGCGCTTCACCGCCAGGTTCGAGCCGACCGAAACGCTCAGCATCTTTGCCACGGCGGCCAAGGGCAACAAGCCGGGCGGCTTCAACGCTTTCCCGATCGACGCCAGCGCCGCCGACATCACCTCGTTTACCAATCAGGGATTCGATCTGTTCGGCGAAGAAACGGCCTGGAGTTACGAGCTGGGCGTCAAAGGCCGCTTTGCCGACGCGATCAATTACACAGCATCGGGCTTTTACATCGACTGGCAGAACCAGCAACTGAGCCGCGGTGAAAGCTACACGCGACTGAACGGCACCCCCAACAGCGTCGTCTTCATCCAGAATGCCGGTGCATCTGAAATCAAGGGCTTCGAGGTCGATTTTTCGGGCAAACCCGCCGACTGGCTTTTCCTGCGCTTCGGTTACACATATGTCGATGCGCGCTTCACCGAATTTTACGACGATACAACCGAGGAAATTTACGACACCGACGGCCGTCCGGGATTCCTGACCAACGATACGCGCAACCCTGCCGATCTCGACAATCTGGAAGGGGACGTATCGGGCAACAAATTGCCGCAGACGCCGACGCACCAGTTCATCGCCACCGCGCAGGTGACCGCGCCATTGTCGGGCGCGCTGGAATTTTTCGCGCGCGGCGATCTGGCCTATGAATCGAAACGCTATAGCCAGGTCGACAATCTCAACTGGGCGGGCGATAGCTACAATCTCAATGCCAGCATCGGCATCGAGCGGCCCGAATGGAGCCTGACGCTGTTCGCGCGCAACCTGCTCGACGACAAGACGCCCTTGGTGGTAACGCGCCTCTTGGACTTCAACCGGTTGCTCACCCGAGTCAATCCGCTCACCGGTCTCAACCAGACGACCTTTTTCCGCGACTTCGCCGTCTCCGCACCGCGCAAGCGGCAGTTCGGCGTGACCTTTGCCTATAATTTCTGATGGGCTGGCGGAACACCAAAACGAGCTGGGGGCTCGGCGCGAAGCTGTTCCACTGGATCATGGCGCTGGGCATCATCGGCGCCTCGATCTTCGTGCTGCATGTCAATGGCAGCATGCCGTGGTTCGCCTCGTCGCCCTTGTTCTTCATAACCTATATCCACTGGCACAAGGCCTTCGGGCTTATCCTGCTGGCGCTCGTCATCCTCCGTCTTCTTTGGAAATGGACGAACCCCAAGCCGGTAACCGACGAGCTCACCCCGTTCGAGGAAAAGGCCTCGAAATGGACGCACCGCAGCCTTTACACTTTGATGCTCGTCGTGCCAGTCACCGGCTGGATCGCCTCGTCGGCGTTCGGCAGCCCGACCAAATTTTTCGGGCTGTTCGTCATCCCCGGCATTATCGAAAAATCGAAGCCCCTCGTGGGGCCATTCTACTGGCTGCATTTCGGTCTGGCATGGCTGCTGCTGACCATCGTCAGCCTGCACATCATTGCGGCATTCTATCATCACGACCGCCGCAAGGATAATGTGCTGCGTGCGATGTGGCTTCGCACCAAAGATGCGGAGACCGAGCGCACCAAATGAACAGGCTGTACAAAAATTGCCCGGCCATATGATAGCTTTATTTGAACTACTTTTTTCGAGGTCATTATTCTCGCATGTGCTCAGGCATAGTTTCATCCTGGCCTGAATTTCCGTTTTCAGCAAATGGGGAATGAACCCCCATAATTCATGCGAAAGCTCACCTCTTGCGCGTCGAACAGACCCCACCCGATCCAAGTTCCCAAAATTTCCCTATAAATTCGCTGCATAACAGGAAAATCCAAACGGAGACGAGTTCACTCCCGATTGCACCCACCGCCACCTAGTCAGAAACTGCCGGCATACAGACCGCCATCCATCAGGATATTCTTGCCATTGATGTATCCTGCATATTGCCCGCAAAGGAAGGCGCACATCGCTCCCATTTCGTCCGGGTTGCCGACCCGGCCGACCACGACGTTGCCGGTCAAATGCCTGATGATTTCCCCGCTGTTGCGCAAGCGGTTCGTATCGAACGGCTTAGCAAGCCGGTACATTATAGCGAATGGCGCTTTTGACGGTCAGGCCACACACAAACTAACTCGCAAAACACCGGTTCTTGAACTTGCGTTTGCTAGGCTAGCTAAGCGCGGAACGATGCTTATCACAGACCGCCAAAAACCCCGCTGCCATGAACGACGCCATTCTTTCTTTCACGGCAACAAAATCGTCCGACTTGCAAATGCCACCCGACAATTTGTCGATCCGGCCGGTCCTGGCAAGCGTTAACATCAGCGCCCCGGTTACAAAGTGATAGCCCCAGAAGATATCTTCATCAGAGCAATGGGGAAGCGCGGTTTTCAGTAAGGTAATCAATCTTAGAACGACCGGATCGAAATGCGCGTCCATCAACTCGGCACCCCATTCGGGCGAATTGGCGACTTGTGCGCCGAGTGCCGCGTAATTTCTCCAGGGCTCGCCGCCTTCGATATACAAATCGAGGTCGGTATCCAGAAAAGCACGAAGCGCGCCTTCTACCGTTGGCTTGCCATTCGTTGCCAGTTCATATTCATCGAGCGCCTTCATCCTGCGTTCGCTGGTCACGACGGCACGGCGCGCAAATACTGTATCGAACAGCTTTTTCTTGTCCTCGAAATAATAATTGAGGAGCGTGTGGTGAACGCCGACTTTCTTGGCAACATCCTTTAGCGTGACGCCATAAAGCCCGTGTTTCGAGAACAGACTTTCTGCAGCATCGAGTATCTGCTCCATCGTTTCGGCGCGCTGTTCGGCTTTGGTGGTCCGCGCGCGAGCTTTCACTTTTTCGGACACCCGAACCCCTTAGCTCTCAAACGCCGCCAAATTCGGCGCGCAACCGTATCTTATCTATCTTGCCTGTAGATGCCAGTGGCATATTGGGCAGCCGATAGACGGCATCCGGAATCCACCAGGGCGCGACTTTGCCGTGGAGCGGCGCCAGCAGCGCCTCATCGCTGATGGTCGCCTCATCTCGCGTTTCCACCAGCAATATGGGTCGCTCGCCCCATTTCGCGTCTGGCCGCCCGATAACGGCAGCCAGTGAAACCTCGGGAAGCACGCCGACAACCGCCTCTATTTCAGCGGGATTGATCCATTCTCCGCCTGATTTAATCAGATCTTTGGCTCTACCGGTAATCATCAAATTACCCGCATCGTCGATACGGGCAAGATCTCCTGTCGCAAACCATCCGTCGTTATCGGTAGCGCGATCATCATGGCCGAAATAGCGCTCGACGACCGCGGAACCGCGCACATGCAGATGTCCTTCCGTATTGCGCTGCTGCGCAACGGGAATGCCGTCCGCATCGCTCAACATAAGGTCGACGCCTATTGCCGGACGGCCCGAAAGAGATGCCCTTCCCGTACCATCGCGAAGCGAAGCGATTGTTCCCAAAGGCGACAGTTCGGTCATGCCCCAGCTCGTCTGGACCTTTACCCCCAGCCGCCGTTCGATGCGCTGCATCAGCGCAGGCGCCAATGGCGCACCTCCCATGATAATGCGCTCTAGCGTAGGCAACTCGCCGCCACTCGATTCGATATAATCCACCAAGCCCAGCCAGATCGTGGGCACGCCGACTGCGACCGTCACGCCTTCCGCATTGATAAGTTTGGCAATGCTTTCGCCATCAGAAAATCGCCCAGGCAAAACCAGCGTGCCACCGACTGCCGGCAATGCAAATGGAAGGCCCCAGGCATTGGCGTGAAACATCGGCACGACGGCAAGCACCTTATCGGTGCCCGAAATGGCCATTGTGTCAGTCTGCAGCAACCGCAACGTGTGCAGGTAGCTTGAGCGGTGCGTATAAGTCACGCCCTTGGGCGCGCCGGTGGTTCCTGATGTAAAGCATAGGCCGGACGGCGCAGTCTCATCAAAGCCGCCCCAACTAACGTCGGCCTCTGCGGTTGCAATCAGCGGCTCCAATGCCAGCTCCACCCCATCCCCTTCGAAGGCCGCAGCGTCGATAACCAGCAAATGCTCGACGGCAGGCGCGGTCTCGGCAATCTGGCGGGCAAGGGGCAAAAGGTCGCGACTGACAAATATGATGCGCGCGTCCGACTGGACTGCCATCGACGCCAGTTGCTTGCCCGTCAGCCGCGGATTGAGCGTGTGGCAAACCGCACCGATGCCCATGATCGCATACCATGCCTCGACATGCGCCTGGCTGTTCCAGGCCAGCGTCGCCACACGATCGCCCGATGCAATTCCCAGTTTCTGCAATATGCCGGAAATGCGCAGGCTTCGCTGCATCAGCTCTGCGTAACCGACGCGCAGTCGCCGGCCATCGCCAAGCGCAGTGACGACCTCGGCCGACGGATGCCATTTGGCTGCATGTTCCAGAAACTTGTTGAGCGTTAGGGCATAAGGCTGCATTTCGCCGTCAGTCAGGGGCATCCAGCGCCTCCGGCCGGCAGCACAGGCGACAGGATGCCGGTGTTCCAGTTCCAAGGAAGCGAGCCGGTTGAGCGCCGACGGCACATCGCGGCCTCATGCAGTGCAAACATGCCCGGCATCAGCCTGGTGCCCGGACGGGGCTTGTCTGCGAACGCCATGAACGCCGCAGTCGAACCATAAGCGAGCCATTCAGCCTGACCCGCGGCCTGCGGCTTTCCCGTCCGTGCAAAGGACACCCAATAATCGCCCATTGCCGATGCAAGCCGACGTTCTGCCACTGTGTCAGGAATTTTGGGCCAATATGGTGGGGTTTCGCGGATGGTGCCGAAGACAAACGGGATTTCTGCACCATGAAAGCCATGAAGTCCGTTTTCGTCCGACGCGGGATAGCCGTGGTCGAACAGATAATAATAGGAAGGCTGCCCGATTGCCGCCTGCTTCAACGCCAGCCGCTCGGACGTCCAACCATAAAGCGCGTCGCGGGTGATCGCGAGCATCGCTTCGGGCAGATTACTCGACGGGTAGACCCGCAACCATGCATCTGTCAGATCGCCATATCGTGAGCGGATACTGGCTTCGTAGACTTTTGCTTCAGCGGGCGGCGGGGGCGCAAGGAAACGTAACGAGCGGATTTCGCCGATGTTGAAACCGGCAATCAATGGCACGGGTGCCTGCTCGCCGCGGTCGATTGTATCGACCAACTGGCTAGGCAATATCTTGCCGTCGATAGTGCCAAAAGGCGCGTAGCCCGCTTTTGCAGCGCCTTCTGAAAGCACAATCGGGTCGATTTTGCGCAGCGCAACGATTTCTTGCGACCCAAGTGATGCCGCGACTTTCTCACCCATCGCTTCAGCAGCTATCTCGCCGTGTCTCGCTTCCTTCAGCGACGGCGTCGATATCATGTAAGCGCTTTGTGCAATGGCCTTGTGGAACAGGCCGCGCGCCTTTGGCGATGCCATCAGATACATGACACTTAACCCGCCGGCCGATTCACCGGCGATAGTGACATTGCCGGGATCGCCGCCGAAAGCAGCGATATTCGATTTCACCCATTGAAGCGCGGCGATCTGGTCAAGCAGGCCGTAATTGCCCGAAACTCCATCGGTAGATTCAGCGCTTAGCGCGGGATGCGCCATGTAGCCCAATACACCAAGGCGGTAATTGATCGACACGATGACCGCCCCGCGCGCTGCCAGCCTGGCGCCATCGTACATTCCCTCGTGGCTGTATCCGGCGGCAAGCGCGCCGCCATGTATCCAAACGATGACCGGTGCACCGGATGCCGTTTTAGGTTTCCAGATGTTGAGTGTCAGACAGTCTTCCGAAATCTTTTCGGGCGGATTGGTATAGATGCCCGGAACGCCCGATCTGGACTGGATACATGCTGCGCCAAATTTGGTTGCAGCGCGCACGCCATCCCATGCCGGAAGTGCAGCCGGAGGTTTCCAGCGTAAATCCCCGATCGGTGACTGGGCGTAGGGAATTCCCTTGAAGACTTCGACTTTCCCGCTCGAACTGCCCTCGACAGCTCCTGCAGGCGACCTGACCACTGGCGAGTCAGCGCGGGCTGGTGCCACCATAACGAGCGTTGCCGCTAATGCTGCTATCAGGAGCCGGCTCATGCCGCCACCTCCACGACCCGTTTGTCCTCGCGACGCAATCTCCGCGCTAACAACAGGAATAGTCCGATGGCAATAAGGTAAAAGGGCGTGAGTGTATAAAGCGCCGACTGCAGGCCATGTGCATCACCCCGGGCGGCGAACCAGTCGCTGGCAAAGCCGACCCAGGTCGGACCAAGGCCAAGCCCGATGAAGTTCATGATGAGCAGCAGCAGCGCGCCGGCAAGGACGCGCTGGTTCGGTTTGACCTCGTCCTGCACCAGCGCGACCGACGCCGAGAGGTAAAAATAATTGAACACCATCACCACAGCAAGAAAGGCCAGTGCCATCGGCCAGCCCGGCGCCCAGATGAAACCAAGGTAAAAGGGCATGGCGATCGCCAGCGACGCCGCAGGCGCAATGGCGTAGCCAGCGCGCGATTTGCGTGTCAGCCAGTCGATCACCCTACCTGAAATGACCATCCCGCCGCCCATGCCCGCAACGAGAACCAGAGCGTACCAAATAGCGACCTCGCTCAACACCATGCCCTTTTCGCGCATCAGGAACAGCACGGCAAAATTTCCCAGACCATAAGTGACGAACTGCGTCGCGCCGCTGCCGAGCGCCGCGAGCATCAGGATTGGGTGTGAAAGGAACATCCGCACGGTTGGCCAAAATTTTGCCTGCTCATCATTTTCAACCGACCGTACATGGTCGGTAGCGCCGCGCTCCGGTTCGCGGATGAGCAGCCAGACGAACAGGGCCGTCACGACACCTATCGCGCCAACCACTATAAACGGAATGCGCCAGCCATATTGCTCGGCAATCGCGGCGCCGAATGCGACGCCAAGTGCCGCACCGATAGCCGGGCCCAGATTGAAAATGCCCAGCGCTGCCGCGCGCTTTCCCGGCGGATAAGTGTCGGTTATGATGGCATAGGATGGCGGCACACCGCCTGCTTCGCCAAAACCCACCATCATGCGTGCCGCAACCAACTGTCCGTAATTTGCAGCCATGCCGCACGCTACGGTCGCACCGCTCCAGATTGCGCAAGCAAGCGACAATACGCCGACGCGGCTCGTCCGGTCGGCAAACCAGCCGACCGGGATCGCGATGAAGCAATAGAACATGGCAAAGTATAGGCCGCCGATAAGGCCGAGCTGGGTGTCACTGATGCCCAGCTCGTCCTGAATGGGCTTTGCCAATATGCCTATAAGCTGGCGATCAAGAAAATTGAGGATGTAGACAAAGGTAAGCATTGCCAACACAAACCCCGGGCTCCGCCCCGATGCTGCCGGGGCGGCACTCAGCGGTGCACGGGGTTCGATAGTTGCCACCAATTATATTCCATAGCCGAGGCGGATGCCGATGGTTCGCGGACGCATTGTGCCGAAGCGGCTGACGAGAAACGCCTCAGGATGGATATACGTAATCGAATGGTCGTCGAACAGATTTTCGACGTACAACTGCGCCGACAGGTCGCCTTTTTTCAACCCGAAGCTCAGGTTGACGTTGCTGTAGGCATCGGTTTTCCCGAACGTCGAAAGCCGGACATTCGGCAGACCGGGTGTGTTGGGGAAGCTGCTGTTGTACGACCCGATATGCTGTGCGTTGGCCGCCAGCATGGCATCGACATCGGACCCGAGTTTGAAGTTGTATGAGATATAGGCCGCACCCTGAATGCGAGGCGCGGACAGCCGGTGACCGAGGACGGCACCCGAAATGGCAGCTTCGGCGGGTGTAAGCTCGGTTATCTTGGAGTCGTTGTAAGCGCCGTTGACGCCGACGGACCATCCAGTTGCCGGATTCAGGCCGATCTCGAATTCAAAGCCCTGGCTGCGGGCAGCGCCGATATTGGTGGCGAACTGGACAGAGTCAGAGACACGATTGGCCTGCGCCTGGATGTTGCTCCAGTCGATTCTGTAAAAGGCCAGGTTCATGGAAACACGGCCGTCGAGCCAGCGAGCCTTTGCGCCGATTTCATAGCTTTTGAGATTGTCCGAACTCGCGCCCGGCGGAATGATAAGGTCGTTCGGGTCGACAAGGCTCGCCCGTCCGGCAAAAGCATTGACGATCGGCGCGCGAAAGCCGGTCGAGAATGTAGCATAGGTCGTGAGAGCATCGTTTGGTTTGAAGGTAGCGCTGGCTTTCCAGGATGGCTTAGAACCTTTCGCCTTTACGCCCTCGACTGCTGCATAGGGTGTAAAGGTGTTGAAGTTCGCGGGGAGGCGAAGTAGCGCATAAGTATAATAGTTGAAGCCCCCTGCAGTGGCGAGGTAACCGCCTGCTTCGGTAAAGCCCTGTGCCGATGTCTCGCCATAGCGAAGGCCGCCAGTCAGCCAGAATCTGTCGGAAAAGCGGTAGGTGAGCTCGCCAAAGGCTGCCAATTCCTTACTGATGGAGTGTGTAAACTGCTTCTGGAAATATTTATCCGGAAGCCCGGTCAGACCGCGCGCCTGCAAAAAGGCCGGGTTGGATCGGTAGAAAAAGTCAACGTCGCGCCGGCGGTTAAGGTAGAAACCGCCAACCACAAACTGGAATGGACCATCGAGGGTCGAGGCCAGCCGGGTTTCCTGCACATATACCTTGTCATAGGCGTCAGCATCGAGTCCGAACGCGATGGGAGCACCGGGGAACGAGCCGGGTGCGAACGTTCCGGCAAGGTCGACATAAAAGCGTTGCTCGAAATCGGAGTAGGTCGACGAGCTGGTCAGCTTTGCAAAGTCGAATTCATAATCCAGCGTCGCGTTCGCAATTGCCTGCTTGCCGGTAAACCGGTCGGGTTCATCCGAGATACGTTTGTTCCGGCCAAGCGAGGGGCTGGTCAGCGAGCTGTCTTTGGGATTGCTATATTCATATGAGCCGAGCAGCTTGATCGACAACCGGTCTGTCGGCTGCCATTTCAACGATACACGACCGCCATAGTCGACCAGTGTATTCGAGTTTTTGACGCCCGTTCCGGCATTGTCGAGATAACCTTCCTCGTGTCGGTAAAAGCCGACTGCGCGGACAGCCAGCCTGTCGTTGACCAGCGGGATATTGACCATCGCATTATAGCGCTGGCGGATCGAATCCGAGCCGGTCAGCCCGAGGTCGACCAATGCCGACGCATCGAAATTGCTAAGGTCGGGGCTCTTTTGCAGAATGCGCATCGCGCCCGATAGCGAGCCCGAACCGAAAAGCGTGCCTTGCGGGCCGCGCAGGAACTCGATGCGTTCCACGTCGAAAAGATTCGGATCGACCACTGTGGTATTGCCGATCGTCGAGACGGGCAGTTCGTCTATGTAAATGGCAACAGAGCTTTGCAGGTTCGCATTATAGCCATTGGTGGCAATACCGCGCGCCGTGAAATTGTTGAAGTTGGCGGTCGGTTTGTTGAGCACGACGCCGGGCGTCTCGCGTCCGATGCCTTCATAGCCGACGATGCCTTTTTCCGTCAGCTCCTCTTGCGAAAAGGCCGAAACACTTAAAGGCACATCCTGAAGTCGTTCGGCACGACGCGTGGCCGTGACAATGATTTCGCCGTCGCCGGAATCGGCGTTATCGGTTTTGGCAGGTGCGTCAGGGCTGGTTTGCGCCGCAACTGGAGTGGCAGCGGTGATGGCGGCGGCGCAGGCCGACGCAAGAAGAAGCGTCTTCATTCGATCTCTCTCCCAACAAGCGCCGATCATTCGCGTCGGCGTCATCAGGAGAAATCTGCAATGAAAACTCCCTTTTGTCAATACTCACTATCGTGCGTGTGAATATCATGGGCGAGCATAGATAAATTTGTCATGCGGCCAATTAACGAGATTGTGTTGGGTTACTTTCCCAACTGAACCCGGCCTGTTATCGGTGGTGAGGTGCTTCGGTTACAAAGCATCGTCAGGTGAATCGACTTTTCGACAAGCGGCAGCATCGGGCAGAGTCGTTGCCCCTTCTATGATAGCGCAAATAATCCCGGCTACGGATTTCAGGGAAGTTACGAATAATGCTGTCGAAATCGGTTAGGTGTTAGTCATCCAAAGTGGAATGTTTCGTCGGCACTTCGAAGAATAGTCTGAAAATCGCATGGACAACAGAGAAAGGCAAAAGCGGGGGAGGGTTCACTGCGGACTGCTGGTTGGCCGCTTAGCTGAAAGTCATCCCGCGAACAACTCCTCAGCATGTCACGAATTCGATTTTCTCGGCCGCCGCACCTGACATGATGAATCCTATCGGTCGCTCGGTTTCTTCCTGGAGATGAGCGATTATGCTGGCCGTGCGCGCCAGTAACGATATTCCTTTGAGAGCCGCTAATGGAAATCCGACGTCCAGCATGACGGCGGGTATCGCGCCGTTGACGTTGATGGGTAGCGGTCGCCCGATCGCTTCGGGCAGGACGTCCCGTATCGCATAGAGCATCTCAATATGTTTGCCGACGACCCCATGCTCTTTGGCAAGGCGCAGCAGCAGGTTGGCGCGTGGATCGCCGCCGGAATGTTGCGGATGGCCAAATCCGGGGATCGGTCTTTTGTCTGCCCTTAGCTGGAGTATTTTCTCTCTGGCAATCCCGAGTGCGTCGGCGTTGGCTTCGTGTGCGGCTTGGACGCAATCGGCGTAGAAGCGTCCGGCAACTTCCGCGCTGCCCAATACGACGCTACCGCAACCCAATAGCCCGGCAGCTACTGCGCCATGAAATGCTTCAGGAGCAGCGGCATAAGTCATGCGCGAAGCGACAACGCTGGGTACCAAGCCATGCTCGGCAATCGCGGCGAGTACGGCATTACAGAAGAATAATTGCTTCGGCGTGGGGAGTGTTCCTGTCACCAGCATCCAGAAGTAGCTGGTAAAATCGATCTTGCCGATAATGTCCTCGCACAGGTCGAGGCCGCGGACGGTGATGCTCTCTGCGTCCGAGGTGCAAATGGATGTAAAAGGCGCGTCCTGTTTGCCAATTCGCATATCAGCCTCCTTATTTCGAATTTCGAAGTTGATTTCGTTATTCGAATTTTATAGGGTCAAGTCAAGTCTGGAGACAAGTTTATGGCCAAGCCGCTCAGCAATGTTACCGTGTTGGAGATGGGCACATTCATCACCGGTCCTGCTGCCGGTATGTTGCTAGCAGATTTGGGCGCCACCGTCATCAAGATCGAGCAGCCCAAGGTCGGCGACCCTTTTCGCGCCTTTCGCGGCGGTCTTTATAGTCCGCATTTCCAGACCTATAATCGCAACAAGAAGAGCATTACGCTCGATACGCGGCAACCCGAAGATCTTGCGGTGCTCGACCGGATGCTGGCGGACGCTGACGTCTTCATCCAGAATTTCCGGCCTGGTGTTGCGGACAAGATCGGCGTGTCGGCTTCGCGCTTGCAGGGTCTGAACCCGAGGCTCATTTATGCTTCGATCTCCGGCTTCGGCAATGAAGGCCCGGACCGTGACCGGCCGGCATTTGACACCGTGGCACAGGCGGTCAGCGGATTTCTTCGGCTGTTGGTCAATCCGGTTCATCGCCGCGTCGTAGGCCCGGCTTTGGCTGATGCCACGACCGGCTTTTATGCCGCCTATGGTGTGCTTGCCGCTTTGTATGAACGCGAACGAACCGGCAAAGGGCGGCTGGTGGAAACATCGATGTTCGAGGCGATGGCGCACTTTAATCTGGATGATTTTACGCATTATTTTTCCGACGATCAGGTGATGGGGCCTTATAGCCGCCCGCATGTTTCGCAATCCTATGTGTTCGAATGTGCGGACGGGCTTTGGATTGCGTTGCATATGTCATCGCCTCCCAAATTCTGGGAGAATCTGGCGACCGCCGTCGAAAAGCCCGATATGTTGCAACTGCCCATGTTCGAAAACCGTGAGGCGCGGATTGCCAATTACGAAAAGGTCGTCGATTTCCTCGGGCCCATCTTCAAATCACGGGCGCGGCTCGAGTGGTGCGAAATCCTGCGTGCACTGGAAGTTCCGCATGCACCGGTGAACAGTTCGGAAGAAGTTATCGAGTCTGAACAGGCCAAGGCGCTTCAGCTTTGTATCGAAGACTCCAATGGCCCTCATGGCGTGTTCAAAACCATCAGATCGCCCGTGACTTTCGACGGGCAACGTGCTCTTGACGTCACCGCGCCGCCGGTGCTTGGCGCACATGATGAAGAGCTGGTGGCCCCGCTCAGAAGGACATTGGAAAGGCTGGAATAATGGCAAAGCCCGAGAAAGACCCCGAGTATCTTTCGACACTCGAACGCGGTCTTTCTGTCCTGAGGGCTTTCGACGACCAGCACCCTGAAATGCGCCTGAGCGAGGTTGCTGCGGTCACCGGTCTAAGCCCTGCGGTTGCACGGCGATGCCTCAATACACTGGTCGCACTGGGTTACGTCGCCCAGCACGATCGCAATTTCCTGCTGAAGCCCGAAGTGCTGGCGTTCGGATCGGCTTTCCACTCGTCGATGCATTTGGAGCATGTCTGTGTTCCGCCATTGCAATCCTTGCGCGACGAAACCGGCGATAGCGCTTCGATGGCGTCGATTGCGGGCAAGGACATCTTGTATCTGGCGCATGTGTCGACGAACCGGAGAATACGCCTCGGCGTCAACGTGGGCACACGCTTTCCTGCTCATGCAACGTCGATGGGAAAGGCCATGTTGGCTTTCCTTCCGGAACCCGAGATCGACGAGTTTCTTGATAATGCACCGTTCGAAAAGTTTACCGAACATACGGTGATATCGGCAAAGGCCATGCGCGATCGACTTCAGAAAGTCCGCGAAAAAGGGTATGACTCAGCGTTCGACGAGCTGGATTTCGGCATCGTTTCTGTTGCCGTCCCGGTGTTCGACGGATCGCGACGCCCAATTGCAGCGGTGAATTGCTCGACATCTACCACAAGAATTTCCCAGGAAGAGCTCATCAAATCGAGGCTGCCGATGCTTCACGAAGCTGCGGCAGAAATAGAAGCGGCACTGCGCAGATGGCCTTCCCTGGTCCATGCATTGCAGCGGGAATCATCTGCATAAAAATTCGCATATCGAACTTGACTTCGACAATCGAACGAATTAGAGCCATGTGATACGCTTCGGTGATAGAAAGCGTGCGGCACGAACCGGGAGGATGGAGAATGGCAATTCAGTCTGCGAAATGGGCGTCTGCGGCTTTAACTGCGTTATTGGTTAGCACCGCGCTCGCTCCCGCGATTGTTCATGCGCAAGAGGCAGGCGAAGTTGCCGAAGACACGCAGGAAATCGTGGTCAGCGCGTTGCGCCGTGACCAGAATTTGCAGGACGTCCCCGCCGCCGTTACCGCGTTCAACACTGAGACCATCGAGAATGCCGGGATCGAAAAGCCGCTCGACTTCATCAACCTGACGTCGAACGTAAACCTGGTCGAGACGCAGAATTCGGGTAACGCGTTTATCATCATTCGCGGCATCACGCAGGCGCGCAACAGCGAACCTTCGGTCGCGGTCGTGATCGACGGCGTGCAACAGGTCAACCCGGCGGCATTCAATCAGGAACTGGTCGATATCGCCCAGATCGAAGTACTGAAAGGTCCGCAAGGCGGCCTTTATGGGCGGAACGCCATTGGCGGAGCGATCATCATCACCAGCCAGAAGCCGACCGATATATTCAGCGGCAGCTTCAAGGCGGGCATCGACAATGGCTTCGGCTGGAATGTTCGCGCCGGGGTCAGCGGACCATTGTCCGACACTGTCAAATTCCGCCTGTCGGGTTCGTATCGCGATACCGAAGGCTATCTGCGCAACACGTTCCTCAACGAGGACGCCGATCCGGTCAAGGACCTTTCGGTTCGCGGCAATCTGCTGTTCGAACCCGGCAATGGCTGGACGGCCGATCTTCGCGCATCCTATGCAAGGCTCGAGACGCAGGCGCTCTATTTCAACATCGTCAATGATGTGAACGATGTCAGCCTGCCGATCCGTGTGAACAATCGCGGTATCAACAATCGCGACATCCTGAATGTAGCGGCGAAATTTGCCTATGAAGGCGATGACTTTACGGCGACGTCGATTACCTCTTACGACACGGTGAAGGAAATCCTTACCGGAGATGCGTTCAACTTTCTGCCCTTCGATGAATCGCTGTTCGTCGCGGTGCTCGGCCTTCCGTTCGATCTGGCGCAAAGCCAGTATCTGAACGTCAAGGCTGTCAGCCAGGAAATCCGCGTCGAATCGCCCAAGGACGAAAAGCTGTTCTGGATGTTCGGCGGTTATTATATCGACACGCAACGCTATATCTCGACCGGCAATTTGCTGGATTTCCAGCAAGGGGTGTTCCCTGTTTACCGGACGCCGTCCACCAATCCGGCGAGCCCACAGTCGACCTTCCTCGCCGACAGCCAGAACAACTTCGCCTGGGCCGTTTTTGCAAATCTGGGCTATGAATTTTCCGACCAGTTCCGTGTCGATGCGTCGTTGCGTTACGATCGCGACAAGCGGATAAACACGACGCTGACACCCACAGCATTTCTGCCCAACGTTCCTGGCTTCCCGCAGGGTGCAACGGGCGAAAAGCGGCGGGCCGTGTTTGACGACTTGCAGCCGAAGATTACGCTGACCTACCAACCGACCGACGATATCACGCTTTATGGCGGCTACAGCCGCGGCTTCCGTTCGGGCGGGTTCAACCAGACCGGTGTTGGCGCAGTCGCCGCAAGCAACGGCATTGTCGGCGTGTCAGACATCTTCGAGGATGAAACGGCGACCACGTTCGAGGCGGGTATCAAGACCCGTCTGCTCGACCGCAAACTGACATTGAATGCCGCAGCCTATTCGACCTTGTCGAAGAACAGCTACTTTTTCGTGTTCCTTGCTGCAAACTCGACGCAGAATTTGGGGAACGTCCCCAAAACCCGCATCCAGGGTTTTGAACTCGAAGCGAATTTCCGGCCGACGCCCGACATCCAGCTGAATGCCGCGGCCGGCTATACGTGGAGCGAGATCAAGGAGTTTCCCGACCCGGCCGCAATCGGCAACGAAGCGCCACTTATTTCCCGCTATACCTACAACCTCGGCGCGCAATTCACCCCTGAACTCAGTGCCGGATTGAACGGTCTGTTTCGCGTGGATTATCGCCGGACAGGCAGGACGTGGTGGGAGCCGTTCAACACGACCGTCCGTCAGCCGGTCGACCTGGTCGACGCGCGCGTGGGCATTAGCAGCGACAGCTGGTCGGCTGCGGCCTTTGCCAGCAATCTGTTCAACGAAAAATATAATGCCGAATTTTCGCCCGGCGGGTTCGTGTTCAAGGCGCGGCCAAGGATTTACGGGCTTGAAGCTTCCTATAAATTCTAGATGATGGCAGCGACTTTCTATCGCAAATATCGGATTTTCGAGAGACGAGGATATTGAGGATGAGCACGGAAATTCTGGCCAAAAGGCTGCATCACACCGCTTATGTCACCAAGGATCTGGAAGCGACGCGCGCTTTTTACGAAGACGTGCTCGGCTTTCCGTTGATGGCGACCTATTGCGAGAAGGATGAGCTTTTTGGCAAAGAACGCACCTATTGCCATTGCTTCTTCGAAATGGCGGATGGCAGCGCTCTCGCCTTCTTCCAGTTTGCAGACCCCGAAGACCAAGCCGAGTTCGGCCCGGACATTCCGGAATCGCCCTTCATCCATATCGCGCTTCAGGTGGACAAGGATGGTCAGAACGAACTGCAACGGCGTATCGAAGCGGCGGGCATCGTAGAACCGCAAACCTATATTTTGGAGCATGGCTATTGCCGTTCCGTCTATGTCAAAGACCCAAACAACATGACGCTGGAATTCACCTATGATGCGCCGGAGGCCGCGCCGCTCGATGCGCAACGCCGCGCCGACGCCCATTCGGAACTGCGCCGTTGGCTTGCGGGCAATCATGCTAACAACAACCCGTTCCGGGCCTTGCACGCCTAGTCCATCGGTGTTGGCAACGGGGCAGCGCGAAGGTCAAAACCGCGATATCGCACAGGCGCATTGGTTGAAGGTTGCAGGCGGGAAACTGCATTTCCGGACATCGGGAAGCGGACCACTGGTTATTTGCCTGCACGGCTGGACGCTCGACTGGCGGATATGGTTGCCGCAGCTTCCTTTGGCGCAGGATTTGCACCTTGTCATGCCTGACCGGCGCGGGTTCGGCTGTTCTACCGCGCCACCGGGGCTGGCTGACGAATGCGAAGATGTCGAAGCGATTGCAGATCATTTCGGGGCAGAGGAATTTTCCCTTATTGGGCTGTCACAGGGCGCTGCGGTTGCACTCGACGTCGCTCGCAACCAACCAAGCCGGGTTGAGGCAGCTGTCCTGATCGGTGCACCACTGCACGGGCTTGAGCCGGAGTCGATATATCTGACCGAGATTGACAGAGCCGCATATTCGGCAAAGGTCCGGTCCGGGAAGCTATCTGAGATGCTGGCTGAATGGCGACAACATCCTTTGACCAAGGTCTCCTTGGCGGGCCGAAAATTGCTCGATGAAATTCTGGACGATTATGACGGCAGGGACCAGCTGGTCGAACAGGCGCCCTTATCGTTTTCCCAAGCCGACATCGGCGGACTGAAGATGCCGTTATTGGCAATAGCAGGTGAAAATGACAGCGGATGGCGCAAGGATATGACGCGATTCATTGCGGCCTCGGCTGCACACGGCTCGGGTGAAATAGTGGCAAGTGCGGGACATCTGGCAAATGTCGACCAGCCCGAAAAGATCAACGCATTGCTCAAGGATTTCTTGAGTGCCCATCGCAAAAGAGGAAACTGACATGGCCGAAGCGGGACGCTTTCTAACAACACATGTCGGCAGTCTGCCGCGCGAAGACGACCTGATCGAAATCATGTTTGCGAAAGAAGGCGGCTTGCCGCTCGACATGGCGGCAGTCGACGCGCGCATCGCTGAGGCAGTCCGGTTCGTGGTCGACCGCCAGGCAGAGGCCGGCCTCGACATTATCAACGACGGCGAACAGTCGAAGCCAAGTTATGCGACCTATATCAAGGACCGCCTCGACGGCTTCGGCGGGACCGGCAACAGTTTTGCCTTTCAGGATATCGAGGATTTTCCGAGCACCAAGGAACGGGTGTTTTCCGACCCCGGTCGCAAGCACCGCAAGACCCCCGCATGCAACGCGCCGATCACCGTCAAGGACATGACCGCCGTCGAGCGCGATGCATTGGCGCTAAACTCCGCGCTGGCCAAGCATCCCGGCAAGCAGGCCTTTATGAGCGCGGCTTCGCCCGGTGTGACCGCGCTATTTTTCCGTAACGATTATTATGATAGCGACGAAGATTATGTCTTCGCCATCGCAGAAGGCCTGCGCCATGAATATGAGGCGATTGCTGCGGCGGGTATCATCCTTCAGATCGACTGCCCGGACCTTGCCATGGGCCGCCACACGCAGTTTCGCGAGCTGGACCTCAGCGGGTTCCGCGACAAGATGGCTTTGAACATCGAGGCACTGAACCGCGCGACCGCAAATATCCCGCCTGAACAGCTACGGATGCATATGTGCTGGGGCAATTACCCCGGCCCGCATCATTGCGACGTGCCGTTCCGCGACATCATCGACCTTGTCTGGCGCGCGCGGCCGCACGCCATCCAGTTCGAAGCCGCTAACCCTCGCCATGCGCACGAATATGCGATGTTCGAAGAGATCAAACTCCCGGAGGGCAAAATGCTCATTCCGGGCGTCATCGAATGCCAGTCAAATTACATCGAGCATCCCGAACTTATCGCCCAGCGGATCGGGCGCTACGCCCACCTCGTCGGCCGCGATAATGTAATGGCAGGCGCCGATTGCGGCTTTAGCATCCATGTTGGTTCGGGAAGCGTCGACCGCAACGTGGTCTGGGCGAAAATGTCTGCTTTGGCGGAAGGAGCAAGGATTGCCTCGGCAGCATTCTGGCCATAATTCCCGGCTATAATCGGCCCTTAACAAAATCGGTTATCATCGCGTCGCGCTCCGGTGTTTTGGGGCCGGTTACGGTTTGCCATTTGGCAGGTAAATGGGCTGCGATCCCGCTTGCTTCGGGACCGAAGACATAATGGTCGAAAAAGCTCCGCCACGCTTCTTTTTCCGGCGCAGGCTGGTCGCGCAGCGCCATGATGCCAAGTAACACCGACTCGAGCACCGACCCGGAGCCCGCGGGCATCCACCAATAATTGGCGAGCAGGTTGAACGGTCCGGTTGCCTCGACATGGTGCCACCATAAAGACGGGATGTAGATGGCATCGCCCGGTTCGAGGTCGGCGATCATCCCTGCTTCCTCCGCCGCCCGGAACCTCGGGTAGCGATCATAATCCGGTGCGTGGAAGTCGACCATGCTGGCGGGCGGCCCTGCCATCGTGAATTCCAGCGGTCCAATATATAGATTGCCGATCTGTTCGGGCGGGAACAGCGTGAAGCGGCGGGTGCCGGCAAGACAGCAGGCCACGTTACGGCTGTTATCGTAATGGGCGGCGACACGCGACATATTGCCGAGCCATAAGCGGGGTTCTATTCCCGGGTTCAGCACGGGCATGATATTGTCGCGCGCGAAATCCGGCATGGCTTCGCTGGCGGGTGCCGACCCTGCGTATATCATCAAGGGAGGCGGGGCATCAGCAGTCAACAGCAATTGGTCGATGATATGCGACAGCGTGGTCTGGCCCTTTTCATAATTGAAGCCGCTCATATCGTCATTGTAGAAATAGCGGCCCTTCATCTCAGGCTGACCGACAAATGTTTCGACGGGTGCGCCCGCATCGCGTTGCTTGAGGTAAGTGCCCAACGCCTGGTTCGATTGCTGTGCAGCATGCACAACGGGCCATTGCGCAACAAGTCCCTTCAGGACGACTGGCTTACCCGCCGTCTGTATCTCCTCTTCGAAGATTTGACGGGTGACACTCTCGCGTTGCGGTACCCTCTGCTTGATCGTAGCCATATTGATATCCTGCCAATTATCGAAATCGCTTAACAGAAAATAACGATGATGGTAGCGTTACCATTGAATCGGGGAAGCGAGAGGATTTGCTGTGAAGGTTAAACGCAGCCTGCGGGCGGCCTGCATATCTTTTGGGATATTATGTGTCGGCACCGCCGTCGTCGCCAAACCGCAGTTGAGCGAATTGTTCATGGACCATGCCGTGCTGCAACGCGACCGAACAGTCGAGATTTGGGGCACTGCCGATCCATCCGAACAATTGACAGTCACGATGGCTGACCAATCGGTTGCGGCTTCGGCTGACGCTAAGGGCAAGTGGCGGGTCCAGATGTCACCGATGAAGGCAGGCGGCCCCTATAATTTGTCGGTCTCAAATCGGGCAGGCGATGGGCAAAAACTGGATGATGTCCTGATTGGCGATGTATTCCTGTGTTCGGGTCAGTCCAACATGGAGATGCAGGTCAAGGCATCAATGAATGCCGAGGCCGAAATCCGGCGGGCCGACAGTCCGAACATACGGCTCTACAATGTGGCCCGTGCAACCGCTCCCCAAGCCAGAGGCAGGCTGGAAAACGCTGGCGCATGGCGAATTGCGAAGCCTGAGAATGTCGGCGAGTTTTCGGCGGCCTGTTTCTATTTCGCACGCGAACTGCAACCGCATGTCGATGTTCCCATCGGTCTGATCAACGCCGCTTGGGGTGGCTCGGCAATCGAGGCTTGGATCGGTGCGGACGCCTTGACCGCATTGGGCCGCGGTGACGATATCGCGCTGCTCAAAAAATATGCCTCCGACCAAAGTGCTGCGCAAATGCAGTTCGGCAAAATGTGGGAGAGCTGGTGGTCGCGGACATTTAGCGGCGAGGGAAAGCCTTGGCTGGATAAAAGCGACGCAGGATGGGCGCCTGTGCCCTTGCCGATGCGCGACTGGAAGAAATGGGCCGATGCCGATCTGGCGCAGCACAATGGCATGGTCTGGTATCGCAAATCTTTCGATCTTACGCCCGAGCAGGCAAAGCAGGGGGCGGTACTCCACTTGGGCGCGATCGACGAGATCGATATGACCTGGGTCAACGGCAAGCCGCTGGCGCACTCTTTTGGCTGGGGCACAAACCGCGATTATGCGGTGCCCGCAGGAATGCTGCGCGCGGGCCGCAACGAGATAGTGACGAATATCTATAGCGGCTGGGATATGGGCGGCATGTTCGGACCTGCCGAAGCTATCCGGCTCGAAATGAACGATGGCAACGCCCTTGCTCTGGGCGACGGATGGGCTTTCAAGAAAGTGCCGAATGGCGGAGGCGACCCACCGCGCGCGCCGTGGCTGGCGATTGGCGGGCTGACTAATATCGGCAATGCGATGATCGCGCCGCTGGCCCCTTACGGACTGCGCGGCGCGCTCTGGTATCAGGGCGAGTCAAATGCTGGTGATGCCAAATCCTACCGTTCGCTGCTTACCGCGCTGATGGGCGACTGGCGCGCCAAGTTCCAGAACCCTGAACTGCCGTTTCTGGTGGTGCAGCTGCCCAATTTCGGTGAGCCGGTGGTTGCGCCGACAGGTTCGGGCTGGTCCGATTTGCGTGAGGCGCAGCGTCTGGCCGTTCTTGGCGACAAAAACGCTGGTCTCGCGGTTACAATCGATGCGGGCGAGAATGACGACATCCATCCGCCGAACAAGCAGATCGTCGGGCAGCGGCTGGCTCGCCTCGCGCGTAATATGGTCTACAAGCAGGATGTGACTGCCAACGGTCCGGTGATAATGTCCGCCACCCGCTCTGACCGAGGCATAGTCCTGAGTTTCGGTGGTGTAGATGGGCGCCTGAACGCACGCAGCAACGCGTCACCGATTGCGTTCGAGATTTGCGGCAAGGACCAGTCGACCTGCAGTTTTGCAGAGGCAATGATCGACGGAAGCAGTGTCATCCTCCGCACTTCCAATGCAACTGACGTGCAGCGTGTGCGCTATTGCTGGGGTGATGCGCCGGTCTGCAATCTTTATGACGCCGCGGGGCTTCCTGCCGGACCGTTCGAGGTGATGGTCCAATGATGAAATGGCTTTTCGCACTGATGCTTCTTCTTGCCCAACCGGTCTGGGCGCAGCCGGTCGAGGTTGTAGACGTCACAGAGGAAGGTGCGGTCGCTCTGGTTAGCGAGAATGGAACTTCTATAGTCGTCACGGATCCCTCGGACGACAATGCGGTGCAACGCGCCGCCAGAAATTTGCAGAAAGACATTGGCAAGGTTGCCGGGACAGCATCGGCCTCTAACCCGGAGATGCCGATCATCGTCGGCACCATCGGTCAGAGCAAAGCGGTCGATGCGCTCATCGCTTCGGGTAAGCTCGACGTCACCGGTGTGACCGGCGTGTGGGAGAGTTTTGTCCAGCAGGTAATCGAGGCACCGATGCCTGGCGTCGAGCGGGCGCTGGTAATTGCGGGGGCGGACCGGCGCGGGACGATATTCGGCATTTACGACCTCTCGTCCCGAATAGGAGTGTCGCCCTGGCATTATTGGGCGGATGTTCCAGTGCGACATCGCGCCAGTCTTTATGTTACCGCCGGCCGCCGGATCGATGCACCGAAAGTGCGCTATCGCGGCATCTTTATCAACGACGAAGAGCCCGCTTTGGGCAATTGGGCGCGCGGGACATTTGGCGGCATCAACGCCAAATTCTATGAGCGGGTTTTCGACCTGCTGCTCCGTTCGAAGGGCAATTATATCTGGCCTGCGATGTGGGGCAAATCGCTGTGGCGAGACGACCCTGAAAGCGCGAAGCTGGCGCAGGATATGGGTATCATTCTCGGCACTTCGCACCACGAGCCGATGATGCGTGCGCATGTCGAATGGCAGCGGGCCGGGGCGGGCAAATGGAATTATGAGACCAATACCGAGGTATTGCAGAAATTCTGGCGCGACGGGATCGACAGGTCGAATGGCAAGGACCGGCTGGTAACGGTCGGCATGCGCGGCGATGGCGACGAGCCGATGTCGGAGACTACGGCGATTGCCCTGCTGGAAAAAATCGTTGCCGACCAGCGGACGATTATCGCCGACAGCACTAAAATGCCGCCCGAACAGACCCCGCAAATGTGGGCGCTCTACAAGGAAGTGCAAGATTATTACGATCAGGGCATGCAGGTGCCCGAGGATATCCTGTTGCTGTTTGCCGACGACAATTGGGGGAATATCAGGCGGCTGCCGCCACCGGGTTCGGCACGCAAAGGCGGATATGGCGTCTATTATCATTTCGATTATGTCGGCGACCCGCGCAATTACAAATGGCTGAACAACACACAGATCGAGCGTGTCTGGGAGCAGATGAGTTCGGCCCGCGCGCATGGTGCCGATGCGCTTTGGATCGTCAATGTGGGTGACATCAAGCCGATGGAATTACCGACGAGTTTCTTCCTCGATCTGGCATGGAATCCGGAGAGCATCCCGCTCGAAAAAGTGCAATCCTATTATCGCGACTGGGCCGCTCGCCAATTTGGCGCCGCGTCGGCGGTCGAAATTGCAGGGCTATTGCGCGACAGCAGCAGGATATTGGCACGGCGCAAACCCGAACTGATCGACGCCAGTTACTATCGTACCAACGATGACAATGAAGCCGAGCGCATCGCGAGCGAATATGCGGCGCTGGATGCAAGGGCGCGTGACATAGCGGGTAGGCTTGCAGCGGATCAGCAGAGTGCCTTTTACCAGCTGGTTCATCATCCGATCGAGGCGATGGCCAATCTGCACATCATGTACCGCGCCATTGCCGAAGGACGCATGGACGACGCCAAGGCTGCCTTTGCCAACGATACCGTTATCCGCCAGCGCTACGAGGGCCTCGAGAATGGCAAATGGAAGCATATGATGAGCCAAACGCACATCAGCTACACGGGCTGGCAACAGCCGGAGGTCGATGTGATACCCGACGCGGTAAGCTGGAGACCCGAGACGGTCGCGCGCCAAGGCCCCAGCGCCAAAGCCGTCAAAGGCGGGCGGAGTTTTCTCGAAAAGGACGGTATGATCGTTATCGATGCGCCTGACTTTGCGCGGACTGGCTTAGCCGGGTCAGGGGCATGGAAAGTCATCGACAATCTGGGTCATTGGAAAGGCGCTGTGACGGTCTTTCCGCAAACCGGAGCTTCTCACGAAGCGGGCAAAGGGCCGAGCGTTGAATATGACATTTCACTTGGCACGGCTGGGGAGTTTTCGGTCGCGGTCTATGCATCGCCGTCGCTCGATGTACTGAGCCGGGGCGGGTTGCGCTATGCGGTTTCAGTCAATGACGGACCGCCGGTTGTTGCGGACCTGATGGCAGGCGATCTCAACAAATGGGAGAAGGCAGTAGCCGACAATATCCGCATTGCCGTGACGAAGCATCAGGCGGACAAAGCCGGACCGCACACAATCCGCATCTGGGGCATCGACCCCGGCGTCGTTATCCAGCGCTTGATTGTAACGCGCGGCGATTTGCCACGGTCAAAACTGGGGCCCGTCAGCTTTATTCCACGCTGACCGGCCCCGTTTATCTGTTAGATGTAACGGCTAACGATATTCTCGACATATTCCTGACGACCCGAGCGTGGCTTGGGATCGATCTTCGCAGCAACCGCTGCGTCGGAAATGGCTTCGAGATTTGAGCCGCTTGCAAGCAGCGCTTTGCCCGTTTCGCTGTTCCAGCCGGAATAGCGTTCGGCAACCAGCGCATCCAGCTCACCGCCGTCAATCATTGCCGCTGCATTGAGCAGGCTCCGCGCAAGGATGTCGATGCCGCCGATATGTCCGTGGAACAGGTCGGCTGCATCAATGCTCTGACGGCGGACCTTGGCGTCGAAATTGTTGCCACCGTTTTGGAAGCCACCGCTTTTCAGGATGTAATACATCGCGGTTGTGATCTCACGGATGTCGTTGGGAAACTGGTCGGTGTCCCAGCCATTTTGCGGATCGCCGCGGTTCATGTCGATCGATCCGAAAATACCCAGATTGATGGCGCTCGCAATTTCATGTTCGAAACTATGGCCCGACAGCGTCGCATGGTTCGCCTCGATATTCATCTTCACTTCTTTTTCGAGGCCGTTGGCAAGAAGGAAGCCGTAGATGGTTTCGACGTCGAAATCATATTGATGCTTGGTCGGCTCGTGAGGTTTGGGTTCGATGAGGATGTCACCCTTGAAGCCTATCTTGTGCTTGTGCTCCACCACCATTTGCAGGAAGCGGCCGAACTGCGCCTTTTCCTGTTTGAGGTCCGTGTTGAGCAGGCAATCATAACCTTCGCGGCCACCCCATAGGACATAGTTCGCGCCACCCAGGCGGTTGGTTGCCTCGATGCAATGGCGAACCTGCGTTGCGGCAAAGCGGAAGACATCGGGATCGGGATTTGTCGATGCCCCGCCCATATAGCGCGGATGGCTGAACATATTGGCAGTGCCCCACAGCAGCTTGACGCCGGTCGCAGCCATCTTCGCCTCGATCTTGTCGACCATGATCGCGAAATTATTCACATGCTCATCGATGGTGTCGGCCTGCGCCATCACATCAACGTCATGGAAGCAGAAATAGGGGAGGCCGAGGCGGGTAAAGAATTCGAACGCTTCGTCGAGCTTATGGTCGGCCCGCGCTTGGTCGACGGGCCCGCCATGCCAGGGCCGGTTGAATGTGCCGGCACCGAACACGTCGAAGCCGTCCCAGCAGAATGTGTGCCAGTAGCACACCGCCATGCGCAGATGTTCGGCCATCGTCTTGCCCATGACGACCCGGTCCTTGTCATAATAGCGATATGCCAATGGGTTGGTCGATTCCAGACCTTCGAATTTGATCGGTTCGATGTCGGCAAAATAGCTGGCGGACATTCTGACTTCTCCTAAAATGATGCTTTGAGATTTTGGTACAGCGAACGGAATTTCGATATCCGTCCGGAATAATGGTCGACCAGCCGATCATCCGGTTCCTCGACGTGGAGTATTGCGGGCGCGGTGCAAACCGCCTCGATCGATGCCCCTGTATCGGCCAGTTGCGCCAGTCGCGCCGCGCCGTAGGCTGGGCCGACCTCGCCGCCATCGCGGTAGATTAACGGCCGATCGAGCACCGATGCCAATATCTTACCCCAATAATGCGATTTCGCGCCGCCGCCGATAACGGTGATGCTGTCGATATGGGCGCCACTGTCGGTCAGCGCGTCCATTCCATCGCGGAAAGCAAAGGCTACGCCTTCGAGCACAGCCTGCCCGATTGCGGCGGCATCGCTTTCGTGGGTGAGGCCGAATAACACGCCCTTGGCGTTCGGATTGTTATGCGGTGTGCGCTCACCCGAAAGATATGGCAGGAACATTTCGGTCGTGGCCGGAGTATCGCGGGCTTCGACAGCGGCGAACATCGCGCTTGCATCCGCTACCCCGTACATTTTGGCCGCCCAGTCGACGCAGCTCGCGGCGCTCAAAATGACCGACATCTGGTGCCAGCGGTCTGGAAGGGCGTGGCAGAAACTGTGAACGCCGCCCGCCGGGTTAGGCGTGTAGCCGCCATTGGCAAGGAATAGCACGCCAGAGGTGCCAAGCGACAAGAAAGCATCGCCCGGACGGACCACGCCCACGCCCACGGCGCCGGCGGCATTATCACCGCCGCCCGCCACAACCGGAACGCGCGACATGCCCCAGGCTTCGGCCAATTCGGCGCGAAGCTGGCCGGTTACCTGGTTGCCTTCGAACAGTTTCGGCATGTGGCTGCGGTCGAGGCCGGTCGCCTCCAGCATCGTATCCGACCAGTCGCGTTTGCCGACATCCATCCACAAAGTGCCCGCGCTGTCCGACATATCAGATGCTTTTTCGCCCGTCATGCGCAGACGTACATAATCCTTGGGCAACAGTACCGATTTGACCTGCGCGAAAATAGCAGGTTCGTTTTCGCGCACCCACTGCAATTTGGGCGCTGTGAAACCCGGCATTGCACGATTGCCAGTAATTTGACCGATTCCGGCAACATCAGCCTCCAGCGCGGCGCATTGTTTGGCGCTGCGGCCGTCGTTCCAAAGGATCGCGGGCCGCAACGCCTTGTCGTCGTTGCCGAGAAGAGTGGCACCGTGCATCTGTCCGGAAAGTCCGATGGCTTTGACCAGATGCCGCTTTTGCAGATCGAGGTCACTGACCGCGCTATTGGTGGCCGCCCACCAATCGGCGGGGTCCTGTTCTGACCAAAGGTCCTTCGGTCGGGATACGGCCAATGGCGCGCTGGCAATTTCTACGACGGAGCCTGCCTCATCCATCAATATGGCTTTGACGCCGGACGTGCCGATGTCGATTCCCAGATACATAGACTCAACCCTCTCCTCTTGATTGGACCGTTATCAGGAGAAAAAAGGTAGCGCTAACATTTTTTTCTTGTGGCGGTTTAGCATCTGAAAAGATGGTATAAAAACAGCCTGATTGGAATTTGCTCAGGCGATGCTTCGGAATATGGCGGGCAAATTGCAACCGCCCTAAAGTGTTTGCATTGACAGACGACTGCATTGACTGCACATCTACAACGGTAGCGCTACCATAAGCGCCGAGGAGAATCGCCGGAGGTTATAATCCGGCATATCGGGAGAGGGTTTTTTGATGACGGAAAAGTCGGACGAGCAGACGAATCTGCCATTTGTTGCCGCCATCGTCGCAGTCGCGACCATTGGCGGATTGTTGTTCGGATATGATAGTGGCGCCGTGAACGGCACGCAGGACGGCCTGAAATCGGCATTCGCACTCAGCGATGCGGGGCTGGGCTTCACGGTTGGTTCGTTGCTCATCGGCTGCACTGCAGGCGCATTCCTCGCTGGTCGCCTTGCCGACATATTGGGCCGCCGCAACGTCATGATGCTGGCCGCCATATTGTTCCTGGTCGGCGCGCTGATTCAGGGCTTTGCGGATTCGCAGACCGTTTTCGTCGTGGCGCGCATTATGGGTGGGATGGCCGTTGGCGCTGCGAGCGTGCTGTCACCGGCTTATATCAGTGAGGTTGCCCCAGCGAACATTCGTGGTCGGATGACGACGGTGCAGCAAATAATGATCATAACCGGCCTGACCGCGGCATTTGTCGTGAATTATTTTCTCGCACAAAGCGCGGGCAAATCGACAGAAGCTTTTTGGGGTGGATATGAAGCGTGGCGCTGGATGTACTGGATGCAGGCGGTTCCTGCGGCGGTGTTCCTTCTGGCTCTGCTTTTCATTCCCGAAAGCCCGAGATTCCTCGTTTCCAAAGGCCGCAATGACGAGGCGCGGAACGTTCTCGCACGACTGTTCGGCGCAGACTCCGCAGATCGTAAGGTAGCCGAAATCAAAGCGAGCTTCAGTGACGACCATCGCCCGCGACTGTCGGATGTCACGGCGCCGGGTACGATCTTCAAGCCTATTGTCTGGGCAGGTCTGTTGCTGGCTGTGTTCCAGCAGCTGGTCGGCATCAATGTGATCTTTTATTATGGCGCTACCTTGTGGCAGCTAGCCGGGTTCAGCGAAGACCAGGCGCTTCAGATCAACATCTTCTCGGGCGTCATCTCGATTGCGATCTGTTTCGTTGCGGCCTCCGTTATCGACAAAATCGGCCGCAAGCCGCTGTTGCTGATCGGCTCCGCCGGGATGGCGGTGACCCTGTTCGCGATGGTCTATGCCTTTGCCAATGGCTCGCTCGATGCTTCGGGCAACTTGCAATTGTCGGAAAGTGGCGGCTGGACGGCGTTGATTGCGGCGAACCTATATGTCGTATTCTTCAATGTCAGCTGGGGTCCGGTAATGTGGGTCATGCTGGGCGAGATGTTCCCCAACCAGATCCGCGGATCGGCACTGGCGGTATGCGGTTTTGCACAATGGGGTGCAAATTATCTCGTCGCGCAGACTTTCCCGATTATGGCGTCGGGCCTGGGCCTGGCGGTCAGCTACAGCTTCTACGCTGTATGTGCCGTGATTTCCTACTTCCTTGTAAAAGCATTCATCAAGGAAACGGCGGGTAAAGAGCTGGAAGAAATGGAGGGCTGAGCTCCGTTCATCGAAACGCGAAGGCCTGCCTTAGGGCGGGCCTTTTGTTTGCCCCTCAAGCGGCGCAATGTTCGTTGATGAAGTCGCGGTGCTTGGGCATGTAATTCGCTGAGTTGGTAACCGCGCTCTGGATATGGTCCAGCCGGGACTTAGTTTCTTCCGCAGACAATAACCGCGCGACAGGGTCGAATGTGCGGGGTTGCATCAACTGTCCGGTCATCACCGCAAACCAGCTCGTGTCGTTGAACAGCTCCTCATTCTCGCGGAAGCAGCGACCGCTGTTTTCAAACACGGCGATTTTCTCGGCCAGCCGTTCGGGCACTTCCATGTTGCGGCAATAGTCCCAGAACGGCGTATCGTCGCGCTCGGTGGCCTTGTAATGCAGCACCAGGAAATCGCGTATTTCTTCGGTCTCGGTTGTGATGATGCGGTTGTAGCGGTCGATGTCGACCGGGTTGAACGACCGGTCCGGAAAATTAGAGAGCAACCGCGCTATGCCGCTCTGGATCATCCAGATGCTTGTCGATTCGAGGGGCTCCATAAAGCCCGACGCAAGACCGATGGCGACGCAATTCTTGATCCAATAATGTTTCCGGTGACCGGTGGTGAATTTGATTATCCTCGGTTCGGCAAGCGCTTCGCCATCGAGATTCGCAAGCAGGGTGTCGAGCACCTCGTCATCGCTGATAAAGTCGCTGCAATAGACATAACCGTTGCCGGTCCGGTGCTGCAGGGGGATGCGCCACTGCCAGCCAGACTCGCGCGCTGTTGAGCGGGTGTAGGGCGTAATGTCTCCTCCGCCTGCGCACGGCACAGCCATCGCCCGGTTTGCGGGAAGATATCTGGACCAGTCGACATATTCGGATTGCAACGCTCCGCCGATAAGCAGCCCGTGAAAGCCCGAGCAGTCGATGAAGAGATCCGCCTCTATCCGGCTTCCGTCCTCAAGCTCTACCGCTTCGATAAAGCCGCTGTCGCTCTTCTGGTGGACCTGTGTGATTTTGCCCTCGTGCCTGATAACACCTGCGGCCTCTGCATATTCGCGCAAAAACAGCGCGTAGAGGCCCGCGTCGAAATGGAAGGCATATGATATCTGCGATAGTGGCGAATTGCCCGCATCGATGGGCCGCATGAACTTGCCTTGTTCGGCTGCCTTGGCCTGGATCGAATATTCGTCGATCCACGGCGCAGCACCTTCAAGAAACAACCTTTGCCAGTAAGCGTGGAAGGACACGCCCTCCATATCGACGCCATATTTGCCGAAAGGATGGAAATATGTGTGGCCCTTGCGACCCCAGTCGACAAACTGGATGCCAAGCTTGAAACTACCCTTGGTGCGCCGGACGAAATCATTTTCATCGATACCCAGCATCCGGTTGAAAATGTTGATCTGCGGGATGGTGGCTTCGCCAACGCCCACGGTTCCGATAGCGTCCGATTCAACCAGCGTGATTTTGGCGTAATCACGACCCAGGACTTTGGATAGCGCGGATGCGGTCATCCATCCGGCTGTCCCTCCACCGACAATTGCAATGCTGCGGATACGATTGTCTTCCAATTCAGGCTCCCGGGCAATTTTGCGTGATATAATCGGTGTGGGTCGGCATAGTGTCGGCGGCATTGCGGAAAGATTGGCCCATCTGCGCGAGCATCTGTTTCATCGGTGCATCGGGTACGCTGTCGGCCAGCGGATCATAACCGGAGGGTATCAGCCCCTGTCCGATCATCACTGCCGTCCAATTTGCGTCGGAGAAAAGCTCGTCCTCGTACCGGAACAGCCTGCCGCGGCCCGCAAATAGTTCGATCTTGCGCTGTAGGCTCTCAGGAATGTCCATCGCCGCGCAGCGTTGCCAAAATGGTTCGGGCCGTTGGTTCAACTTGTAATGCAATATAATGAAATCGCGGACCTGTTCCCACTGCAGCGCGGTCAGCCGATTATATTCGTCGCGTTCACGCGCGTTGAAACTACTGTCGGGAAACAAAGCGAGCAGCTTCGATATGCCTGCCTGAATAAGATGGATGCTGGTCGATTCCAGTGGTTCGAGAAAACCACCAGCCAGTCCGAGTGCAACGCAATTTTTGCGCCACGCGAGCTTTCGCCGTCCGGTAACGAAGCGTAGCGGGCGTGGCTCTGCAAGTTGCTCGGCATCGAGGTTGCTCGTAAGGATCGTCGCGGCTTCGTCATCGGACAAATAATCGCTACAATAGACCAGCCCGTTGCCGGTCCGATGTTGGAGCGGGATGCGCCACTGCCAGCCAGCGGAGCGCGCAGTCGATCTTGTGTAAGGCAGCAGCGGCTCGGTCCGCGCGGTCGGCACCGCCAATGCCCGGTTGCATGGCAACCAGTGCGACCAGTCGTCATAACCCGACTGCAGCGTCTGCTCGATCAGCAGCGCGCGAAAACCTGTGCAGTCGATAAACAGCTCGCCATCCACACGGGTGCCGTCTTCCATGACAAGCGCGCTGATGAAACCATCGGGCGCGCGCTGTTCCACCCGTGCAATCTTTCCTTCTTTGCGAACGACGCCGCGCTGCTCGGCATAATCGCGCAAAAAGCGGGCGTAGAGTCCGGCGTCGAAATGATAGGCATAATCGAGTGCCGAGGCTGCGGACGCGGGATTGCCGTTGGGACGCGTAAAGCGGAAATGCCGCGCTGCAACTGCCGACATGTTGAATTCATTTATGGGAACAGCGAAGCCCTGCTGCTGCACTTTCAGCCAGAAATGGTGAAATTTAACCCCGTTTATATCGCGGCCATAGGCCCCGAACGGATGCAGATAGGCCTCGCCTTCGCGCAGCCAGCCGTCAAACTCGATGCCGAGCTTGAAGGTACCCCGGGTGCGGGCAACAAATTCATTTTCATCGATGCCGAGCATGGCGTTGAAGGTCTTGATCGGCGGAATGGTCGCCTCGCCGACACCGACTATGCCGATCTCGTCGGATTCGACCAGCGTGATGCGGGTGACATCCATCGGCAGCATTCGCGACAATGCCGCCGCAGCCATCCAGCCGGCCGTACCGCCGCCTGCGATAACAATATTGCGGACAGGTGCGGCGATACTCATGCTGCCTGCACCTTAGCGGATTGCAAATAATCCTGCTGGGTCGGGAGCAATGCCACGGCCTTCAGCATGACGTTCCTGACTTGCGCGAGATGCGCTTCGACCCTGTCCTTCGCTATGCCGTTTGTCATCGCGTCATAGTTGCGCGGGCGAACAGCCAAGGCATCGAACATCGAAATCCAGTCCCATATCTCGAAGCTCTCCTCGTCATGCAACGCAACGCGTCCGCAGCTTTCGTAAAGGGCAATCTTGTGTGCAAGCCGATCGGGAACTGCCATGTTGCGACATTCATCCCAAAACGCATCGCCTGCGCGGCTATTGCATTTGTAATGCAGGATCGCGAAGTCGCGCGCGTTTTCGAGCTCCTCAATCGTCTGTCGGCTATACTCTTCTGCTTCGACCGTTGCATTGCGGTCGTGCGGAAACAGTTTCAGCAATCGCCGGATGGCGGTTCCGGCAAGATGGAGCTGGGTCGATGCCAGCGGATCGATAATGGCAGCAGACCCACCGATAGCGACGCAATTGCCCGACCATGGATTGGCGATACGCCCGCTTTGGAACGCGTAACCGTGCGGCATTTCGCTGTTGGAAACGACAACTTCCTCGAGCGTGTTCTGCGTCGACGCAAATCTTTGCCAGCCAGCCGCATGCGTATCGATATGGGCATAAAGCGGTGGCGGGGCGCTTGCATTGGTCACGCCGGTGCGAATGCGATTGCACGGTAGCCAGTTGCTCCAGTCTTGGTGGCCGAATTGAGGCAGATTGCTTGCGATCAGACGCTTTTGCCCGCTGCAATCGACGAACAGATCGCCGTTGATAACCTCGCCAGTGTGGAGCGTGATCGCACTGATCAAGCGGTGATCGTCCATAATCAGTCCGGCAGGCTCGCCGACTAATGCCGCAACTCCAAGCGCCGTTGCTTTTCGTTTAAGACCGTCGCGATATGCGGCGACATTCAGATGCAGGCCGAATTCCATCGTCGATAGCACGGACCGTGCATCGGTTCGCGGCAAGGCAAAGCGCCCCGATTGCGCGCACAATGCTGCGAGAGAATAGTTGGCGAAACTTACCGGCTGGCCTTCGGCACGCAGGCGTGCAACGAGGTGCTGGAAGCCGACAGGACCGAGGCTGGCGCCGATTTCGCCACAGGGATGGAAAGCGGCACTTGCTGACGATGTCCAGTTGCTGAGTGCGCGGCCAAGTGTGAAACTGCTGCCCGTCTCCTGGACGACGTCCTCATCGTTCAAACCAAGAACGTCGTGTAGTGCGGTGATGGACGGAAGTGTTGTCTCAACGGCCAGCGGAACGCCCAGCGAGTCATCGATTCCACCCGTATCGAGGACGGTTATCGTGCAGCTAGTCTTGCGGGCCAAAGCCAGCGCGGTCAGCCAGCCAGCCACGCCGCCGCCCGCGATGACGACCTTCTCAATGGGCATGGGCGCCAATCTGCCGGATGAAATCCGCATGGGTCGGAATGCTGTGCGCGGCGGTTTGGCAGTCTTCTCGAATGCGGCGCAAGCGTTCCTTCAACTCAGCGCCGGAGATTGCAGACCCGAGAGGGTCGTCATGTTGCGGAAGCACACGTTGCCCGAGATACACCGCAATCCAGCTTGCATCCAGAAACATGCCGTCGCGGTAGTTGATTACGGCACCACGCTTTCGAAATACATCCATCTTGTGCGCCAGCGAATCGGGAATCGGCATGGTTCGGACATAATTCCAGAATGGCGTGTCGTCGCGTTCGGTGGCGTGATAGTGCAGGATCAGGAAATCGCGGACGCGCTCATATTCGAGGTCCATCAGCCGGTTATATTCCATCGCCAGCATGGGGTCCCAACTTTTGTCGGGGAAGAAATCGAGCAGCCGGCCGATCGCAAGCTGAATGAGGTGGATACTCGTCGATTCCAGCGGTTCGAGGAAGCCAGCCGACAATCCGATCGCGACAACATTCCTGTTCCATTGCTTGCGGCGCTTGCCCGTCACGAAGCGCAAGCGGTTAAGTTCCGCGAGCGGTTCGCTTTCCAATTGGCCGACCAGCGCGTCGGCAGCATCGTCGTCCGAGATATAATTGCTGCAATATACATGCCCGTTGCCGACACGGTGCTGCAGGGGAATACGCCATATCCAGCCTGCATCCTTTGCGGTGGCACGGGTGTAAGGCGAGAGCGGCCCGTTGGTGGCGCAAGGCACCGCGACAGCGCGGTCGCACGGGAGCCAATGCTGCCAATTGTCATAACCGCTCTGCAACGCACCTTCTATCAACAGGCCTCGAAAGCCGGAGCAATCGACAAAAAGGTCTCCTTGAATTTCGCTGCCGTTTTCCAATCGGACCGATTCTACGAAACCGCTTTCACCGTTAAGTTGGACATCGACGATCTTGCCCTCGTGCCGGATGACATGCCGTTCTTCTGAATAGGCGCGCAGATATTTTGCATAAAGTCCGGCATCGAACTGGAACGCGTAGGAATAGGTCGACAGCAGCGAATTGGGGTCCAGTGCCGGATAGGCAAACCGTCCGGCGAGCGCGGCCATGATCGGCAACGAATAGTCGCCTACTGGATGCGGGTCGCCGGCGCGGTGCATTCTTGCCCAGTGCTGGTGGAATTCAACGCCGCCAATGTCCTCGCCGAACGCGCCGAATGGATGGATGTAGCTGTCGCCGATGCGACCCCAGTTGCAGAATTCGATACCCAGTTTGAACGTGGCCTTGGTCTTGGCCATGAAATCGGCTTCGTCGAAACCGAGCTTCTGGTTGAAGAAGCGGATATGCGGAACGGTCGCTTCACCGACGCCGACGGTGCCGATTTCAGCTGATTCGATCAGATGGATTTCATAATCCTGACCAGACAACATGTGCGACAGCGCGGCTGCTGTCATCCAGCCGGCGGTTCCGCCGCCGACAATTACGATCCTCTCGATGGGCTTGGCTGACATCACGCCCCGTTCCTCTCCCCGCGCGGACTACCTCCGCTTAATTTTGTGCATAGCATTTTCATTCTTGCGAAACGCACAAATTTGCATTACCCCAGAAATAATGGTAGCGCTACCGTAAGAATTGCGCACCAGAATGGTAGCGCTACCGTAAATATGGCGCAAGGATTTGGGAGAGGTTCATGATCAAGAATTTTGCTGGTGCAGCATCGCATTCGTCGTTCGACCACGATTTGCGTGCAGCGCTCCGCGCGAGCGCGTCATGTCTTGCGCTATTTGCAACTATGGCAGCCGCGCCGGCATTCGCCCAAGACGCCGCCGAAACACCTCCCCAGGATGAGGCAACCGAAGAAGCGATTGTCGTCACCGGTTTTCGCGAATCGCTTCAAAGTGCGCAGTCGCGTAAGAAAAATTCAGACGTAATCGTAGATTCGATCACTGCCGAAGACATCGGCGCTCTCCCTGACCGCTCGGTCACAGAGACTTTGCAGCGCATTCCCGGCATTTCGATCAATCGCTTCGCAGCGGGCGTGGACCCGGATCACTTTTCAGTCGAGGGCTCGGGCGTGGTTGTGCGCGGCCTGACTTATGTCCGCTCGGAATTTAACGGGCGTGAAGCCTTCACCGCGAACAACGGTCGCGCGCTGGGCTTTGCCGATGTTCCGTCCGAGCTGCTTGGCGGGGTTGACGTTTTCAAAAGCCCGTCGGCAGACCGGGTCGAGGGAGGAATTGCTGGCGTCGTCAATTTGCGCACGCGGCTTCCGTTCGACAAAAAAGGCGTCGTGATCGCGGGCTCGCTCGAACTCAATTACGGAGACTTCGCCAAAAAGGAATCGCCTACCGGCGCTTTGGTATTGAGCAGCACCTTTGATACGCCGATCGGAGAGATCGGGTTTCTTGGCAGTGTTTCCTATTCACAGCTTTTTTCGCGCGCAGACCGCTTTCAGGTTTCAAGCTTTCGGGTGCGACCAGTATATTCGGACGGCACGCGGACCGATGTTATTCCCTTCGCTGGTGCAACCCAAACAGGCGAAGGCATTTTTCCGAGAGGCGCGGTGCTCGGCACGCAGGAATTTGATCGCGAACGTTATGGTGTTGCGGCAGCGGCGCAATGGAAAAGCAACGACGGCAGGGCCGAAGCTACGTTCCAGTTTCTCCGTTCGGACGCGCGTCAGGCATGGACAGAGCGGACAGTGGAAATTGCCACCGATAACGTGGCCGCTAACGGCGACTCGCGCGCTGTCGCTGGAACGTCGATCACATTCGATGACAGCGGTCTATTTTCCAGTGGCGTAATTACAGGACCAACCGGCTGGCGCGACGACCGCCAGAATGAGGGGCTTCTGCGAACGCCCATTCTCGGGTTGCAATCCAACAATATCCGGAGGGACCGCGAAGACCGGGCGGTAACCTCCGACTATGCGTTCAATTTCAAATGGGACGTTACCGACAACTTTGCACTCAACATCGATTATCAGCATGTCGATTCGTTTGTGAAGGTTCGCGACAACACGCTTTGGACCTCGTCCTATCAGGATGCTTCGATCCAGTTGAACGGATCGAAGTTCCCGACCGTCGCGTTTCAGGCTCCGCAAAATTGTACCGTCGTGCCTTGCCCGGGGACGCCCGGAAGCGCTGGCGGGACTTTATTTTTCAATGATGACGATGAGTATCCGGCCTATTTCACAGGCACGCGCCAGAGTTTCTCCGATCCGTTTAATACTTTCTATCGTGCGGCCATGGACCATTTCGAGGATAGCGATGGAAACAGTGATGCCTTGCGGATCGATGGCAGCCTGACCTTCCCTGAAGAAGGCTTCTTCAAGTCGCTCAGATTTGGCGGTCGATATGCCGACCGCGACCAGACCGCCCGTTTTTCGATATACAATTGGGGCGTGCTGAGCGAGCAATGGGGGAATGGTGGACCCGTCTGGCTCGACGATAATGTCGACAACATCCAGGGCGGGACCGGCGGATCGCCACCCCAAGGATATGAGCCATTCTGTTTCGACGGATTTTTCCGTGGCTCGGTTCAAAATCCTTTGAACGGATCATGCCGCTTGTTTTATTCGGGCAACACGGTTCGCGATTATAATGGCTATGTAAACTACGCCAACAGGATCGTGAACGAATGGAAAGCCGGGCCGCAAACGGGCGGCGGCGGCGGCTGGACATCGCTTGCAACGCGGCCCGGGGTTATTCCCGGAACGCCCTATCGTCCTGGCGAAGTCAATGTGCAGAGCGAACAGAATAGTGCTGCCTACATTATGTTCAATTATGGGCATGAATTTGAAAGCGGAGCGAAACTGAGCGGCAATATCGGAGTGCGTTATTCGAAGACGAAACGCGATTCGGCAGGGTTCAGAGAATTTGGCGTTTCGGGTTTTGTCGATGATGCAGATTGCGCCACACAGCTTGCATCCGCAACTGCTGCGGCTCAGCTTAGCGGTCAACCAACGGCGATCAGCGCTTTCTGCGCCATCACGCCGGCACAAAGACAACAGGCACGGAACTTCCTGAATGGTGCGCTGGTCCCCAGCACCGTCGATCTGGATTATGACTATGTCTTGCCCAGCTTTAACGCGAAGCTCGAGCTTGGCGACGGTTTGCAACTGCGTGCGGCCTATTTTAAGGGCGTTGCTCCGCCCGAGTTCGGATATGTCAGGAACTATTTCCCCGTCAATCTGGACACGGTAACAAATACCAATCCGGACGGAACGGCGATCGTTCCAACCGTCAGTCCGACGGGGGTCATCGACACGGCCGGAGCGCGGTTCCAGAGCAACTTTACTGCTGGGAATCCAACACTTGAACCAACGACATCGGATAACTTCGATTTCACGGCGGAATGGTATTTCTCGTCAGTCGGACAACTCACTGCTTCGGTATTTGCCAAGCGCCTATATGGTGTCCTGACCAACGATATCGTTCGAACCGACCTTTCCAATAATGGTTCGACTTATTCTGCGGTTATAACGACGCCCGTAAATTCGGACCGCGTCGGCACAATCCGGGGCTTGGAGCTTACCTATCAGCAGGTATATGACTTCCTTCCCGGGTTCCTCAAAGGCCTAGGTCTGCAAGCAAACTATACTTATGTGAAGAGCAAGGGCGTTCCGCAAAGCACCCTGTCAGCGACCGATCCCGATGTGGCCGCTGGTCGGCAGCCGACAATTGGCGGCGATGCTTTCCCGCTGCAGGGGCTGTCGAAGCATCAGTTCAACATCACACCCTTTATCGATATCGGGCCGATTTCGGCGCGCGCTTCTTATAACTGGCGCTCACGGTATCTGCTCACGTTAAGGGACGTGATCACACCGTTCGATCCGATATTCCAGGAATCCTATGGTCAATTGGACGCTTCCCTGACTTGGTCGATTACCGACCAGATCAAGGTCGGTATTCAGGGTGTGAACCTCTTGAACTCGGTCACCAAGACCTCGGCCGCAATCGAGGACCAGAACGGAGAAGTCCGACTGGTGCCGCGCGGCTGGTACGTGAACGATCGACGCTACACCGCGATATTGCGGTTCAACTTCTAAAGGTCGGTATTCGAGCCTCCCTAGCCGTCGCCTCCAAGAGGCGGCGGCTTTTTTATGCTGGCCGGTAAGCGATGAAGAAATTGGCCGTCAGCCTCCCCATCATAGGGTCGGCGGAAAGTGGCATGGCCGGAGGAATCAAGCCCGAATGCAGCATATTGCTAGGATAAAGGATTAGCCTGTCGAATTGGCATGGTATCAACGTGAGCTGTTCATAACCCGTCATGTTGGCATCCATGTACCCCGCGCTTTCCGGTAGCAGCTTAAGGTGCTCGTCGCGACAGGCCGACCAGCTGGCTTCGCGTTCGGGTCCGATTGTTTCAAAGCCTGTACCGAGCTGGCGGTAAAATGCAGTGCCGCCGAACGGTCCGTGGCAAAGAAAATGAACGACTGCGAAATGTAGTGGATCGGTCGTATCGATATGCGGTACCTTTTGCAGCGGTTGCAACTTTTCGGGCGGCAAAGTCACGATCGAGAAAAAGCATTCGGCTTTGGCCAGGACCGCATCGGATATGCCATATGTCGAACGGATCAACGGGTCGAGCGCGCGAACTGCCCCTTCGACATAATCAAGCGGCATCGGCGCCCGCACGCCCGGGTAGAGATTAGATGTCACGGCTTCGAATTTTGCCTGATCCCGGGCGTAATGAACGAGCATGTGTGGATCGCGTAGCGCGCCATCGATGCGGATCAATGCCATACGCTCTTTGCCAAAATGGAGCACGTCCATCTGCGCATTTGCCGATGGTTCGAAGCGCATTCAGCAGCGGCTTTCGAACCGGTCGCCGGTCAGCTTAGCGAGCTGGTGCCGAGGCGAATGCCTCTGCGACGGCCCTATATAGAGGCTTTGGCTTGAATTCACTGTCATACGGGCAGGGTCGCTTTGCTTGCCCATCGGTGCGGGTGGGCTGAAATCCCTGCAGCCACGAATAGCTGTCGCACATTCCCCATGCGAGGACATCTTTCAGTTCTTTGTAACTGAACATCAGGTCCAGATAGCCTTTTGCATAAGCCGCAACCGACTGGTCGCGTGACGGGATGTCGGCGGGCAGGGCCTGGTCGTTCACATCGAACTCGGTCATCAGCAGATGATATCCCATGCCGGTTACTTCATCGAGGAATTGCCGCCATTCGCGCTCCTGCTTTGGTCCGGTTCCGGTTGAGGGATCATAAGTGTCGATCCGGATATGCGACTGGATGCCGAGCGCATCGACCGGCACATCGCGTTTCCTGAAGCCTTCGAGCAATTTCAGCACGCCCGCGCGGTGCTTTTCATTGCCGGGCTCCCAGCTCATATAGTCGTTATACACCAGTTCAGCGTCAGGGAGCAGTTCGCGCGCAGTCTGGAAGGCCAGATCGACCAGCGTCTCGGTCCCGCCGATCGCCCGCGAAATTGCAGTTTGCGCTAATGTAGAATCCTCCAGCACCGTTTCGTTGACGACATCGTAGCTCAGGATTTTGCCGCGATAGCGGTCGGTGACCGCCTTGATATGCGTAGTCAGAATCCGTCCGGCTTCGGTCGCGGGATTGGCGCCGAAATCATAAGCTTCCAGCCAAGCGGGCTGCCATTGCGGGCGGTGCCATATCAATGTGTGGCCACGAACCGCCATGCTGTTCTTTTCGGCAAAGTCTACAATGCCGTCGAAGGGCGCGAAACTATAGTTCGCCGCATTGGGCCGAAGTGCCTGCCACTTCATTTCGTTTTCAGCGACCAAGATACCGCAATCACGCTGCATGATATTGACATAGTCAGGATTACGGAACGATGCCGATCTGGGGCCGCCTGCCGCAATCGCCGAACCGAAGCGCATCCCCTTTGCCTTTGCGGCGCGGTGCAAGCCGCTGCCGGTTTCGGATGCCAGCGCCTTGCCATTTCCAACAGCCATCGCAGCTGTGAGTGCAGCTATTGAGGCCAAAGTCTCGCGACGTGAGAAATCCATCGACATTCTCCTGCGTTCAATCAGTAACGGTCAGCGTCACAGTTTTGACATCGACGGAATTATTGCCCGCCATAATCTCGAACTCGCCAGGTTCCACGACGCGCTGCATCTTGTCATTCCAGAAGTGGAATGCCTCTGTGCCAAGCGTGAACGACACATTGCGTGTTTCGCCCGGTGCCAACGTCAGGCGCTTGAAGGCTTTCAGTTCCTTGACCGACCGCGTGACCGAGCTGATCTTGTCGCGGACGTAAATCTGGACCGTCTCGTCCCCGGCACGGTTGCTCATGTTCTTTACTGATACGGTGACCGATACATTACCGTCCTTGCGAATGCTCGGCGATGACAACACAGGCGCGCCAAGTTCGAAGGTCGAATAGCTCAGACCAAAACCGAAGGGATAAAGCGGCGACTTGTCGGCGAAAAGATAGCCGCGGCGTGCGGTTGGCTTATGGTTATAGACAAACGGCAGCTGGCCCACGCTTCGCGGTATCGTGACGGGCAGCTTGCCGCCGGGGTTCACATCGCCGAAAAGGACGTCTGCAACGGCATTGCCGCCCTGTTCGCCCAGATACCAGCCTTCGAGAATGGCATTGGCTTCGACCGCAATTTTGTTGATCGATGCCGGACGTCCGTTGATCAGCACCACTGTTACCGGTTTCCCCAAGGCTTTCAACGCATCGAACAGTTCCTGCTGCTCGCCGACCAGGTCGAGGCTGTCGCGGTCACCCAAATGGGTTTCGGCCCAGCCTTCGCGGCTGGTCTGCTCGGTATCGCCGATTGCGAGGACTATTTGGTCGGCTGTCCGCGCGATCTCGACGGCTTCGGCGATCAACTTCCGGTTCGCAGCAGGATCGGCCAGCTTGACCTCGTCGGCCCACCAATCATCATCTTCGGTAATCTTGACACCTTGGGCAAATACCACATTTGCGCGGTTGCCGACCTTGTTCTTGATACCTTCAAGAATCGGAATTGTCACAGGCGGCTGCCCGTAATAGCCGCCAAGTCGCGCGACATTCGCGCTTGGGCCGATGACCGCAATCGTCGGCTTCTGGCTGCCGATGGCGAGCGGTAATGTGCCGTCATTTTTCAGCAAGGTGATCGACCGTTGCGCCGATTTCAACGCAAGCGCCTTGGCATTGGCGTTATTGGTGATCTTTATCGCTGCTTCCGCGTCGGCATAGGGATTTTCAAATAGCCCTGTGCGAAACTTCAGGTCCAGCATCCGCCGCGTTGCCTGATCGATAGCGGCCATCGAGACTTTGCCGTCGCGTGCGGATGCCACTAATGTCGAAAAGGCTGCCCCGGTCGGCAGGTCGGAATCGACGCCTGCCGCGAGTGCCAAAAGCGCAGCGCTGGCATTATCCTTCGCGATGTTGTGACGCCGTGCCATTTCCTCGATGGCATAATAATCGCTGACCACCGCGCCTTTGAAGCCCCACTCGCCCCGGAGTACGTCAGTCAATAGCCATTTGCTCGCATGGCTCGGAACGCCGTCGATTTCATTGTACGATGCCATTACCGCCTGAATGCCGGTGCGTTTGACGATCTGTTCGAATGGAGGGAAGAAATATTCGCGCAAAGCCCTTTCTGAAATGTTAGCTGGGCCAACATTGGTGCCACTTTCAGGCTGCCCATGTCCGGTCAAGTGCTTCAGCGTTGCGAAAACTTTGCCGGGCGCCAAGCTAGTGGCTTTGTTAATGCCCTGCAGTCCTTCCACCGCGGCGACGCCCATTTCCCCGGCCAGATATGGGTCTTCCCCGAAGGTTTCCTCGATCCGGCCCCAACGCGGGTCGCGGGCTACGTCGACAACCGGCGACAGGGCTAGATGGACCCCGCGCGCCCGGATCTCCCGAGCAATGACAGAATTGATTTCGCGCAACAGGTCGGGGTCCCAAGTCGATGCCAACGCGATCGCTTGGGGAAAGCTGGTGGCATCAAGCGCAGCATAGCCGTGCAGGCCTTCTTCATGCATCAAAATGGGAATGCCGAGCCGCGTTTGGCTGACTGCGTGCTTCTGCAGGGCGTTGACCAACCGAATGGTGCCCCGAATGTCCCGCCCCTTGGTGGTTCGCGGAGAAGCCGGACCCTTTGCATCGGAAGGCCGCGCAAACTGACCGATTCCATTGGGGAATTTGGCGGACATTTTCGCTGGATCGAATTCGCCGTTATCATCGAAAATTTCGGGCTTGTTGTCCCAAATGGTGATGATCTGCGCGACTTTTTCTTCAAGCGTCATGCGCGCCAGCAGGTCGTCCACACGGGCCTCAACCGGAGCCTTGGCATCGCGGTAGACCGCGCTTGCGGGAACTGAAGTTTGTGCATGGGCGACACTGGCGCCGGTGGTTGTAGCGGCAACCGACGTCGCACAAAGCAATAGCGCTAGCCCTGACATCCTCATCGATACTCTCCCGTCTGACGCTTGAATCCGCGCCTTAATGATAGCGCTACCATGACGGATGAAATAAGGTGCGTCAATCGTTGAGATGCGCCATTGTACATGGCTGGAAAATCGCGGCAAAGCATGGCATGGTTCATCGGGAAAAGGGGATCGATTGAAAATATGGGCAGGATCCAGAAATCGCCCCGCGCGCATCAGGGCGGGGCAACCATAGCCGACGTTGCACAGAAATCCGGATTCTCGCCGATGACGGTTTCGCGGGTCATCAATGGCGAAAAGAACGTCAAGGAATCGACACGGAAAGCCGTGATGGCGGCGGTCGAGGCGTTGAACTATTCGCCCAATCTCGCGGCGCGGACATTGGCGGGTGCCGAGCCGATCCGCATAGCGATGCTCTATGGCAACCCGAGTTTTGCCTATTTGAGCCGGTTGCTTGTTGGCACGCTCGAACAGGCGCGGAAAAGCCATGTCCAATTGGTGATCGAACAATGCGATGAGGGGCAGGACATCCATGATGTGTTCGCCGACCTCATCGAAAGCGGAGTCGACGGAATTGTCCTGTCGCCGCCATTGTGCGATTCGCCCAAGATGCTGGACCTCATCGAGAAGACCGACGTTACCTGCGTCGTCGTGGCCAACTGGTGTCCGCCCGGTAAAATGTCAGTGGTGCATATTGACGACGTCGAGGCTGCGTCAACCATGACACGCCATATTATTGCGCTTGGCCACAAACGCATCGGCTTTGTGAAAGGCAATCCGGAACAAATGGCCAGCCCGCAGCGGCTGAAGGGGTTCGAAATGGCGATGGCGGAAGCAGGTTTGACCGTCGATCCGCAACTGGTTGTCGATGGCCTCTTCACCTATCGGTCGGGTCTGGACGCGACGGAAAAGCTGCTCAATTTGGCCGAGCCGCCTACAGCTATTTTTGCCAGCAATGACGATATGGCTGCCGCAGCAATCACTGTCGCCCACCGGCGGCACATGGACGTACCGAAGGACCTGACCGTTTGCGGTTTCGACGATACCGACTTTGCACTCTCGATTTGGCCCGAGCTGACGACCATTCACCAGCCTATCGCAGACATGTCGCGCACGGCAGTAGAGTTACTTGTCGCGCGGATTCGGGCCAAGCGGGCAGGGCGTGCCACTGCGCGCGAAGACCGGTTGCTCGACTTTACCTTCGTGCGGCGGGAATCGGACGCGCCGCCAGCTTCATGAAGGCGCCTTGCCCGCGTAAAGTCCGACGACCGTGCCAGTGAAAAGCAGCCCGTCATATTCAGTTGACAGCAATCGTGCGTCCGCATCTGACAGGATCGTGACCCATTGGCCTTTTGGCAGCGCATAGGCGAATTCCGCAGACCCGCCGTCTACGGTCATGCGTAGCTTGACGGATTGTCCGGATGGCAAATCGATTGGGCGTTCCAACAATTTCGCCTCGCCTTTGGCTGCGCCCTTCAAGCCAGTGGCACCGACCACGAGCATCGGGCCGGACGCACGGTGCTCGACACCGAAGAATATCCGGTGCCCTTCATCGGCGATGGCAGCGATGCCCGCGCGACCTTTCTCCAGTGCTGGCGCATATCGAACCTCGGTCGAGATAGTCGCCTTGCGGTGACGTTGTCGCTGGCCGATAAATCTATCGCCGTTTCCATGCAGTATCAGGCTTCCGGATTTATCGGTTAGGCTAAGCCAGTCCGCTACGACGGGTTGACGTGAAAGCCATTGCGGACCGAGAGTCTTCGCGTCGAAACTTTCATACCATTTCGACCAGTCCGACTTTTTCGTAGCTTGCGGAAGTCGGGGTTTGCGCAGCGTTAACGGAACGGCTTGACCAGGCGGTACCATGTCTGGCCATCCGTCTTTCCATGTCACCGGCAACAGAAATGTCTCGCGGCCTAGATTGGTGAGATTGCGCTCATAGGGACGGGTCGCAAGGAACACGGCCCACCAGTCGTTATTCGGCAGTTGGACGAAATCGGCGTGACCCGTGGCGTAAACCGGCAATGGCCGCGCCGGGTCGAGATCGCGCTGCGTCATGATCGGATTGCGCGGTCCGGGGACATAGGGGCCAGTAACCGACTTGCTGCGGTAAATGGTCTGGCGATGGTCGTCGGACGTCCCGCCTTCTGCTGCGGTCAGATAATAATAGCCGTCCTTTTTGTAGATATGCGGCCCTTCGCTCCAGATTGGCTTTTCCGCCGGGTTAACGCCGCGATCGACGACGACCTTGCGCGGGCCGATGGTCTTGCCTTGCGCCAGATCATATTCCTGAATCCAGAGCGCGCGGTGGCCGTCATATTGTGCGGGACCGTCCGGCTCGTCATTGTTGGTGATCCAGACGCGGCCGTCGTCGTCGAAAAACAGGTCGGGGTCGATACCGGTGACTTGCTTGAGCCAGATTGGCTTACTCCAGGGACCCTTCGGGTCCTTAGCGGTAATGATGAAGTTATCGCCGCATTCTATGCAGGTCGTGATGATGTAGAACAGGCCCTTATGCCAGCGTATCGTCGGCGCGAATATGCCGCGATTGATGCCGACCGATGGCAGCTTGAAATCTTCGGTGCTGGTGATCGCGTTGCCGATCTGGCGCCAGTTGACGAGATCGCGGCTGTGGAAAATCGGAAGGCCCGGAAACCAGCCGAACGATGAATTCACGACATAATAATCGTCGCCGACGCGAACGATGCTGGGGTCTGGCTGGAAGCCGGGCAGGATCGGATTTCGGAATTCGTCCTTGGCCAGCGGGACCGCGTCTTCGGCCGGATTGCTACCCTCATATTGCATCCAGAGAAACTCGGCTTTGTTCTGCTTTGCCTCTAGCCCTGTCGAGGCGAACAATGCAGAAGCGGCAAGAAGGGCAGCTTTGATCATCGAACTTCCAATCCTATTCGTTAAATTTGCTCGGCTGCGGCAGCGGTCATCGATATTGTGGACCGGTAACTGCAGTCGGGTGGAATGATGGGCATTGCCGGTTCGTCGCCAGGCCGGTTGAGCGCATTGTTGATATGCGGGACAGGCTCGAAGCAAAAAGCGTCGCCACCCTGTGGGATGTAAACGACAGCCGCAGGCATGTTCGACGCGATGACAAGACCAAGCGGTCGGTCCTGCCAGACGATCCGCGCTTCGCCGCTCCAACCACCATAGCAATGGTCGATGTCACGCCCGTAGATGCTTTCGCCTTTTGAAAAGTCAAAGCTGCCCGCAGGCGTCGTCGAATGCGTCGGCAGGCCGCCGGGGTCGGACATGAATACGCTGTCGGCGTCAAACGCCAGATAAGCGCCTTCCTGATCAAAATAGGGATGATGGCCGAATGCTAACGGCGTCGGCTCATTGCAAAGATTGACAGCTTCCAAAGCCATATCGAGCCGGTCTTCGCCAAGCGTAAATATTTGCGTCGCAGAAAATGGCCAATGCCAGCGTCCGTCGGCCTTGTGGCTGAAGCTCAGGGCACATCGAGTGTCAGAAAGCTCGGAGACCTCCCAAGGCGTTGTCCAGCCGACGCCGTGGATGGCGTGCGGTTCTGGTGCGAAGTTTGGTTCGATCTCGATCGGTTCGTGCTGCCATTCGAATTTGCCCTCAGCGATGCGGTTGGAAAATGGCACGAGCGGGAAGGATGCAAATTGCAGGGGATCGCCAGATGCAATCGCTGCATCATCGGCGCGGCGCAGCATATCCTGTCCGTCGATGCGCCAGCTAACGATGCTGCCGCCAACATCCGGGCACAAGACACATTCTGCTCCGCCAGCCCTTAACGTTACCAACTGGCCCATGCTTATTCGCTGCTGACCGCAATCGGACCCGAAGTGTTCAGCACAAAAATCTGCCCGACTTCGATAGCCTGCGCCGCTGCACCGAAATGCAGGGCTACCGCGCCTTTGCCGGCCGGAATATTTGTCGAAGCCTGTGTCTTCAGCTGGAGCAATTTCCATGTCGGGCCTAGCGTCAGAACATTGTCGCCAAAGCCGGTATAAGGTGCCTCGTTGAGCTGAACCCTTATGCCCAATTTGCTGGTGCCATCCGCGGTTCCTCCGGGCGCGGTTCGGGCGAGCACGCCGATGAGCAGGACATCGTCCTCCTTGATCTCTTCGCTAATCGGGATGCTTGCGCCAACATCATAAGGTTGCGCCGAGGCTGCCGTCGTTTTGACGAGCAAAGCCGTGCCGCCCGTTCCCGGGATATTGGGCGACGGCACGACCGAATGATTGCCGTTAGTGCCGAATACCGGCCAGTCCTTGTTCGAAGGATTGCTTATCAGCCGCCCCTTGCCTTGAAGCTGTGGCAATAAATCGGTCGTCGCGGACTGAACCGTTTTTGCGGATTTTGTGGTAAGCGACGTAGCGCCGGAAACTACAATGGTCTGGCCGATCTCGATGACCTGCTTTGCACCGGCGAGCTGAAATCCCACAACGGCCTGGCCCTTGGGGATTGAGATGTTCGCCTTGGCTGCAACTTCGTAGAGTTTCCAGTCCTTTTCCAGTACCAACGTCGTGTCGCCAAAGCCCGAATATGGCGCGACATTTTGCTGGAAGCGCAGGCCGATGCGGCCCCTGCCATCGGTCGTATCGGCCGACACCGTCCGCGCGTAAAAGGCGACGACGACATCGGTGCCTGCTTTTATGCTCGTGCTGATCGGTGCGTTGGCACCTATTTCGAACAGGGTAGCCCCGGCTTTCGGAATGGTGATCTGCGTCGCCGCCTTGCCGCCGGGAATATCCTCGCCCTTTACAGCCTTGTTCGTCTGCCCTGCGCCGAATATCTGCCAGTCAAGCCGGGTGGGATCGTTTATCAGCGTTCCCGGCAGGGCATCGTCCAATGCCTGCAATTCGGCTGTCGGCTGGTCGGCGACCACTGGAGCGGAAATTGAAAGCAGCGCCGCAGACGCCAAAATTTTCATTCTGTGCATGCCGATTTACCCCTCTATTCCTTCAATCCCATTGCGTCACGCATTCCGGGAACCCATTCCTTCTTCTGCTGATCCCATAGCGGGAAGGTATTGGTGTAAGCCCATGCGCACATGCCAACGCCAATCTGGTCGAATGCAACACGTATAGTTTTTTGGTAATTGACGCGCTCTTCGACCGGGACAGTGCTGTGCGCCCCAAATTCGCCCATGAACGGCGTTTTGCCTGTGCGGGCAATATAGTCGCGGACCTTTTGCAGGTCGTCCTGCAATAACTTCTGGTCCTCGGCCCCGCCATATTTCCGGCCCAGCGGCGGCGAAGGATCGACCCAGGTCGCCCCTTGGTGCGTGAAATTGAACGGGTCGTAATAATGGAATGTCGGCACGATGTTCGGATCGTCGGGTAGCTGCAATGTTTTCAGCGAGTTGATCCCGCTCCAAAATTCGCCACCGATAATCACAGGGCGTGTCGGATTGCTTTTTCGTATTTCGGCAAGCGCCGGGTTCAACACTTTGAGCAGATTGCTGTCGTTGAACTTGTCATGCGGTTCATTCTCGATTTCGAACCACAAATTTGCCTCGGGCTGGTCGGCGAAGGCGGCTGCGACCTGTCGCCACATGCCCGCAAGCTTTGCGATATTGGCGTCGCTCGGGTCTTTGTGGATTTCCTCGAAATGATGGCTGTTGAGGATGATGTTCAGACCGACCTTCCGGGCATCGGCAACGACACCCTTCACGCGGGCCATGAACGCAGGATCAATTGTATGAGGAGCCGCATCGCCCGCGCGCGTTGACCACCGCACCGGAAGCCGGATCGTGTCGAAGCCCGCATCTGCAATCCGCTTGAAATCGGCGGCATCGATTTTCTTGCCACCCCACGCGCCTTCGGTTGGCGTCTCGAGGCTGTTCCCCATGTTTACACAGCGGCCAACGGGCAGGCTGTCCGTTTTCGCGAGTGCGGGGGTGGTGAGCGATGATGCAAGCAAGGCGGCAAGTATAAATTTCGATGTCATCTTTCGGGCTTCCTCTCGATTGATTTCAGATGAGCGAGGCTGCGGCGCAGTGTTTCGAACGGCTCGCCCGCCTCGTCGTGCTCGACAAATATGTGGCGGAAATCCCGCTTGTCGGCAGCCGCAAAAATGGCGGCAAAATCGATCCTGCCGTCGCCAACGTCCGCCATGGCAGTGCTGTCACGGCGCATGTCCTTGATGTGCGCCAGTGGAAAACGGCCGGGATATTGGCGAAGCAGTGAAATAGGGTCGCCGCCGCCCTTCACCGTCCAGTAGATATCCATTTCGAAATTCACGAAACGGGGGTCGAGCCGCGTTTGGAGCAAATCGATCGGGCGCTCGCCATCCACTGGCGCATATTCGAAATCATGAGCATGATAGAGCAGCGCTATGTCGCTTTCAGACGCCAGCTTTCCGACGGAGTTCAGCTTTTCGATCCACCATCGCCATTGTGCAATTGTTTGGCGCTCTCCGGGCGGCAGCCATGCCAGCACCAGATAATCGGCACCGAGTGCTTTCGCATCTCGGATCGCCTTTTCAGGTTTGTCGCGCAGTTCCTGCCAGTCGGCATGCGAAGCTGTGGCCTTCAATTCCAATTGGTCGAGCAGCCCGCGGACCTCGTTCGGGTCGCGCCCGTAAAGCCCCGCAAACTCAACCTCGTGATAGCCCATTTGCGCGATGCGACACAGGCTGCCCTCGAAATCCTGCAACAGCGCAGCGCGGACGGTGTAGAGCTGCGCGCCATAAACTGCGGAAGGCTTGGCGTCGGGCATAATGCATTTGTCCGGAGTCGCTTCGTCTTCGGATTCGACAAATGATAGAGGCAATATGAATGCGGCCATGCAGACGGCAAAATATGCGCCAATCCGGCCAAAAAGCGACATCCAACCCTCCTGCGACATCAAATTGAACCCTGCCATTTTATGCTAGGGTCTTGACGCCTTTCTCGATTGTGATAGCGCTACCACAATAAAGAGGAGAGGTTCAATGCGTAAATTTGCGGTGGCAGCATTGCTGTGCACGGTTGCCAGCGCCACAGCTGTCATGGGCGAAAGTGAACGTTCACCTAGTAGCACAGCCAATCCCATGATTTGGCCAGAGGTCAAAAATCCGGTTGCCGTCGATCCCGCCATCGAAACGCGAATCGCTGATCTGTTGCGCCGAATGTCGCTCGAACAGAAAGTTGGCCAGATAATCCAGGGCGACCTTGCGAGCACGACGCCCGAAGACATGTATAAATATCATCTGGGTTCGGTGTTCAACGGCGGCAACAGCGCGCCAAGGGGTAAGCAATGGGCACCCGCGCCCGAGTGGCTTGCTGATGCCGACCGCTTCTACGAAGCCTCGATGCGACCGAACGGTAACCTCCCGCGCATTCCGATGACATGGGGCAGCGACGCGGTCCATGGCCACAACAATGTGACCGGCGCCACATTGTTTCCACACAATATCGGCCTCGGCGCGATGCGCAATCCGGAGCTGATGCGCAAGATCGGTGCGGCCACCGCAATCGAAATGCGCGTGACTGGCCTCGACTGGACATTCGCACCGACGCTTGCGGTGGTGCGCGATGACCGTTGGGGGCGGACCTACGAAAGCTACTCGGAAAATCCTGAGGTTGTAGCAAGCTATGCGCAACCGTTGGTTGAGGGATTGCAGGGCAAGGTCGGAACCAAGGACTGGCTTAAGGGCGCACATATCGTCGCGACCGCAAAGCATTTTGTCGGCGATGGCGGAACCGATGGTGGCAAGGACCAGGGCGACAATATCTCGAGCGAAGAAGATCTGCGCGATATTCAGGCCGCAGGCTACAGACCAGCCATTGAGGCTGGCGTCCAGTCGGTCATGGCCAGCTACAACAGCTGGCACGGCGAAAAAATGCACGGCAACAAATCGCTGCTGACAGACGTGCTGCGCGGTAGGATGAACTTCGGCGGGTTCACCGTCGGCGACTGGAATGGTCATGGCCAGGTCGCAGGCTGCAAAACGACAAGTTGCGCGGCGTCCTTCAATGCCGGGCTCGATCTGTTCATGGCACCGGATAGCTGGAAGGGGCTGTACGAAAGCACGCTGGCGCAGGTGAAAGACGGCACGATATCGCAGGCCCGTCTCGACGAAGCCGTGGCGCGGATTTTGCGGGTGAAATTGCGTGCGGGGCTGTTTGAATCGGGTCGCCCTTCGTCACGTCCATTTGCTGGCGATTACAGCAAGATCGGTTCACCAGAGCATCGCGCCATCGCAAGGCAGGCGGTGCAGGAATCGCTCGTGCTGCTCAAGAATGAAGGTGCCGTGCTGCCGCTTAAGGCTGGCCAGAAGCTATTGATCGCAGGCGACGGGGCGAACAGCTACATGAAACAGTCCGGTGGCTGGACTTTGTCATGGCAAGGCACGGGATTGCCCGATTCCGAATTTCCGGGTGCAACGACTATCGGCAAGGCGCTGATGGATGCAGGCGGGTCGAACGCAGTCATCACAACCGATGGCAACTACACGCAAAAGCCCGATGTCGCAGTGGTAGTCTTCGGCGAAGATCCTTACGCCGAATTCCAGGGCGATGTCCCCGATCTCATGTTTCGGGACAAGTCCGACAATCTTGCTTTGCTCAAAAAATATAAGGCCGAAGGCATCAAGACCGTTGCCGTATTTTTGTCGGGGCGACCGATGTGGGTCAATAGCCATCTCAATGCTTCGGACGCATTTGTGGCCGCCTGGTTGCCGGGTTCGGAGGGCGGAGGCGTCGCTGATGTGCTATTCGGCAAGGCTGATTTCAAAGGCAAGCTGCCTTTCAGCTGGCCGAAACTCGCGACACAATATGTGCTGAATGTCGGCGATGCGAATTATGATCCGCTTTTTGCTTATGGCTACGGACTTAGCTACCAGCAGCCTGGCAAGATCGGCGCGCTCAGCGAAGAGAGCGGATTACCGCCCGGATCCGACCTGCCGGTCGGCACTTGGTTCGAACGCGGGAAAACCGGACAGTCGTTCGATTTTTATCTCGCGACTGGCAGCAATCTCGAAAAATTGCGAAACGGTATTGGCAGCAACAATGATTTGCTGCGGGCATTCGCCGTCGATCGCAACCGGCAGGAGGATTCCCGGCGCTTCCTCTGGCTAGGCGGCAGCAATGCGACGCTTGCGCTCGCTGGAAACGCGCCGGTCGATTTGAGCCGCGAGGCAAATGGCGCGGTAGCTGTGGAAATCGATTATCGCGTCGATGCGCTGGGCGATGGGCCGGTGAAGCTGATTGCCTATAATGAGGGGCTGAAGCCTGCGGGAGCCGGGCTGGATGTGACTGCGCCGTTTTCCGCAGCCCGTGGCCAGGGTTGGCAGACCATGTCCGTGCCACTGTCCTGTTTTGTGAAATCGGGCCTCAACATCGCCAGGGCGCAGGTTCCGTTAGCCATAACAACCTCGGTCAAGCTGGACCTGTCGATTTCCCGTATCGCGCTGGGGACATCAAATGCCGGATTGGTAGCCTGCCCATGAAATTCTTCGCCGACACTGCCGAAATCGCCGATATCAAGGAACTGGCGGCGACCGGATTGCTCGACGGCGTGACCACAAATCCTTCGCTGATCGCAAAGTCGGGGCGTGACTTTATCGAGGTGACGCGCGAGATTTGCGGCCTGACGCACGGCCCGGTATCTGCCGAGGTGGTCGCGCTCGATCATGAAACGATGATGAAAGAGGCCGAGATACTGCGCAGGATTGCGGACAATGTCTGCATCAAGGTGCCGCTGACCATCGATGGCCTGAAGACGTGCAAGGCGCTGACGTCCGATGGCACGATGGTCAATGTGACTTTGTGCTTCTCGTCCAACCAGGCTCTGCTTGCAGCCAAGGCAGGCGCGACGTTCGTGTCGCCTTTCGTCGGACGCCATGACGATAACGGCTTCGACGGTATGGCGCTGATCGCCGATATCAAGCAAGTCTATGACAATTACGACTTTGCCACCGAGATCCTCGTCGCCAGCGTGCGCCACGGTATTCATGTCCATCAGGCAGCATTGATCG